>MJGMH2__coassemble_920_pt1 | contig 35618 bp, 27 predicted proteins | sample MJGMH2__metabat2_low_PE_013 | metagenome-assembled genome bin MJGMH2
TCATCAGTACCGTCAAATTGTGTGTAGTTTGCTTGGATAAAATCACGTACGTTTACTTCGTTTTGCCAAGCTTTACCTTTAAATCCGTTCCATTGTTCCATTGAATGGACCTCCTTAAAAATTCGCTATACTTTATGTAACAGCTTTACGAACACAGTATAACACATCGTTTTTACTTTGCAAGCATTTTCTTGTGTGCCATTGAACAATTTCATTTGTTATCTTACAAACCATTATGTAAACACTGTCATATCAGTAATATCAACATAATTGAAGAGTTTATCTTTTTATTAAATAAGCCTTTTCATCATTTATCATGCTCACAAAAAAGCATTTCTGTATTAATACAGAAATGCTTTTCAAATACAACCACTATAACAGGCTAATCTTTTACAATAATCGGATGTTTTAATTCTTGCACATCTATTATTTGACCACCATTTTTTTCATCCATAACAAAAGAACCATTTGAAGTACGATCTGAAATATTGAAATTGGCAACATCGATTTCTGTTTGTTGCCCTTTTTGATTTGTAAGTAACAAGGTTTGATCGCTGCCATTTCCCATATAAATAACACGATGAGGATTATTTTTTAATTCACGTAAGACCATTAAGCCGCGTTTTGCACGTCCTAATTGATTTAACTCTTGCGCTAACATGCGTTTGACTGCCCCTCTTTGGGTCACAATGACAATTGGATTATCTCCCATTGGGTATACGAGTTGGCCATTGACGACAAAATCTTCATCCTTTAGATTAATTGATTTAACCCCAGATGCTTTAGGACCAACAACAGGAACTTCACTTAACGCATAACGCAAACCAAAACCACGATGGCTGACTAAAAATACATCTAATTCGTCATTTTCATCCACTAAAAAGACATTTGTGATTACATCTTCAATATCTTTAAATTTTATAATCGCAAGTGGTCTGCTCTTATACGTCCGCCAAGGCTCAAATTCTGTCATTTTAGTTTGTTTAATTAAACCATTTTTGGTGATGACAGCAAAATTCTTAGCAGGATCTAACTGCTTATAAGGATAGACTGCGATAATCGCTTCATCCACAGCCATATTAAGCATCGTTTGAGAAATGTGTTCTCCGATTTCTTTCCAGCGTAAATCCGGTAGCTCATGAACTGGTCGGTAGATGACATTTCCTTTGTTGGTAATCAGTAAAAGATGATCCAAGGTATTCACTTCACCGGTGTATAAAACAAAGTCGCCATCTTTCATTCCTAATTCTTCTGGTTTAGAAGCTGCATAAGAACGTAGACTACTCCGTTTAATATAGCCATCGTGAGTTACGGAAACAACGACATCTTCTTGGGCAACAAGAACTTCTGTTTCAATTTTTAACTCTTTAATTTCCGCTTCAATTTGTGTCAAACGAGGTTGTCCATATTGCTTTTTAACTTCTTTCAACTCTTTTTTAATGACACTTAAAAGCTCTCCTTCATCCGCTAATATTTTTTTCAATTCAGCAATATAATCAGCTAATTCTTTTGCTTCTTGTTGTAATTGCGTGATGTCGGTATTGGTTAGACGATATAATTGCAAATTCACAATTGCTTCTGCCTGGGCCTCTGTGAATCCATGAGCGATAATTAAATTGTTTTTAGCATCTTTTTTGTCTTTACTACCACGAATAGTGGCGATGACTTCGTCTAAAATCGACAATGCTTTCATTAAACCGTCGACAATATGTTGTCGTTTTTGTGCTTTCTCCAATTCAAAACGGCTGCGTCTTATAACGACATCGCGTCGATGTTTAATATAACTTTTTAGAATTGTCAGTAACCCGACTTGTTTCGGGCGCATTTCATCAATTGCGACCATATTGAAGTTATAGTTAATTTGTAATTCCGTGTTTTTGAATAAATAGTTTAAGATTCCTTCTGCATTGGCATCCTTTTTTAACTCCACGACAATTCTTAAACCAGTACGATCGGTTTCATCCCGTACTTCTGCGATACCGTCAATTTTTTTGGCTAAACGAATTTCATCAATTTTCTTCACGAGCGTCGCTTTATTAACCTCATAAGGAATTTCAGTCACCACAATTTGTTCTTTATTTCCTTTAATTTTTTCAATCTCCGTTTTTGAACGTAAGATGACTTTTCCTCTACCCGTTTCATAGGCTTTTTTTAGTTCGGCTTTCCCTTGTAAAATGCCACCAGTAGGAAAGTCAGGTCCGGGAATAAATTCCATTAATTTATCCAAAGTCGCCTTAGGATGATCAATCAAATAAATAGTGCCATTAATAACTTCAGTTAAATTATGAGTGGGAATTTCTGTTGCATATCCCGCTGAAATACCGGTAGAACCATTGACTAAAAGATTAGGAAACTTCGCTGGTAAAACAGTTGGTTCTTTTTCTGTATCATCAAAGTTCCAGACCATATCAATGGTTTCTTTTTCAATATCTTTTAGTAATTCACTACTTAATTGGGATAATCTTGCTTCGGTATAACGCATTGCAGCTGGTGGGTCACCATCCATACTCCCGTTATTACCATGCATTTCAATCAAAATTGCACGTAATTTCCAATCTTGACTCATCCGAACCATCGCTTCATAAATACTACTATCGCCATGGGGATGATAATTCCCCATGATATTACCGACAGATTTCGCTGATTTACGAAATGCTTTTTCGTAAGTATTGCCATCTTTATTCATACTAAATAAAATACGGCGTTGAACTGGCTTTAAACCATCACGAATGTCTGGTAAAGCTCGCTCTTGAATAATATATTTTGAATAGCGGCCAAAGCGGTCGCCCATGACCTCTTCAAGTGTTAATTCTTGAACATTATGATTGTGTTCCACTTTGCCACCTCCTAGTCGTCAAATAAATTAATTTCTGAAAAATCATCATTTTGGTCATCTGAATTTTTGGCATGTGCCTTTTCTTCATCAAAAATTTCGCTGTTAGGAGCTTCTTCATCTACTTTTTTCTCCAAAATACTCCCGTCTTCTTCCAATGAAAACTGAACATGACTTTCAATCCACTTTCTTCGAGGTTCAACTTTATCTCCCATTAAAGTGGTAACGCGTCGCTCAGCTTTTGCGGCGTCGTCAATTCGCACGCGAATTAATGTCCGCGTTTCAGGATCCATCGTGGTCTCCCATAACTGTTCGGCATTCATTTCACCCAAACCTTTGTAGCGTTGCAACATATAACCTTTGCCTACTTTTTGAATGACTTGTTGCAATTCTTCATCAGTCCAAGCGTATTCAGTGACTGCTTTTTTACCTGCGCCTTTTGAAACTTTGTAAAGTGGTGGTAACGCAATATAGACTTTTCCCGCTTCAATTAATGGCTTCATGTAGCGATAAAAGAAAGTAAGTAACAGCACTTGAATGTGGGCGCCATCGGTATCGGCATCGGTCATAATAATAACTTTGTCATAATTACAGTCTGCAATTGTAAATTCCGGTCCCACGCCCGCTCCAATAGTATAAATCATCGTATTGATTTCTTCATTTTTTAAAATATCTTGTAGTTTCGCTTTTTCAGTGTTAATCACTTTTCCTCGCAATGGCAAAATCGCTTGAAACTTGCGATCACGCCCTTGTTTGGCAGAACCACCGGCAGAATCTCCTTCGACTAAATACAGTTCATTTCGCTTCGGATTACGCGATTGCGCTGGCGTCAATTTACCCGAAAGTAATGACTCTCCTTTTTTGCGCTTTTTACCGGTACGACTTTCTTCTCGTGCTTTACGCGCCGCTTCTCTAGCTTCTCTAGCTTTAATGGCTTTTCGTACAAGCATTTGGCTCATTTCACTGTTTTCTTGCAAATAAAAACCAAGCTGCTCACCTAAAACACCGTCAACTGCATTTCTAGCACTAGGGGTACCAAGTTTTTCTTTTGTTTGACCTTCAAATTGTAATAAATTCTCTGGTACTCGGACAGAAAGAACAGCAGCTAAACCTTCTCTAAAATCGCTACCTTCCAAGTTGCGGTCTTTTTCTTTTAGTAAGTTTACTTTACGGGCATATTCATTAAAAGCTTTCGTTAAAGAAGCTTTCATCCCTGCTTCATGGGTACCGCCGTCTTTTGTGCGGACATTATTAACAAAGGACAAAATATTTTCTGAATAGCCGTCGTTATATTGCATTGCTACTTCAACTTCAATTCCATCTTTTTCACCATTAAAATAAATAACCGGTGTCAATGAATCTTTTTCTTCGTTTAGGTAGCTGACGAATTCTTTAATGCCTTCTTCAAAATGAAAGACATCAACGACAGGTTCTTCACCTCTTAAATCAGTCAACGTAATTTTAACATCTCGCAATAAAAAGGCCGATTCTCTTAACCGTTCTGCTAAAGTTTCATAAGAAAATTTAATGGTTGAAAAAATTGTATCATCAGGTAAAAAAGTAACGGTGGTTCCATTTTTCTTTTTTGTTTTACCCAGCTTTTTTAAAGTTCCTTGAGGCTTACCGCCATCTTTGAACTTCTCCTCATACGCAATTCCATCACGAACAATCGTTACTGTTAGCCATTTTGATAATGCGTTAACGACGCTAGCCCCCACACCGTGAAGACCACCAGACGTTTTGTAACCGCCCTGACCAAATTTTCCGCCGGCATGTAAAACAGTAAAGATTACTTCGACTGTAGGTATGCCAGACGCATGCATCCCAACAGGCATACCCCGGCCATTATCACTAACAGTAATGCTATTATCTTGATTAATTGTAACAGCAATCTCATTTCCAAAACCTGATAGTGCCTCATCAACAGAATTATCGACTATTTCATAAACTAAATGATGTAAGCCCCGGCTATCAGTTGAACCAATGTACATTCCTGGACGTTTTCGAACTGCCTCAAGTCCTTCTAAGACTTGAATGGAGGCATCATTATACTCAGTTGTTTTTTTTGCCAAAGCAAACGCTCCTTTGATAAAAGTAATGGGCTAAGCCCGCTTATACCTTTTTTCACGCAATTTAAAAGTGCGCTTCCTCTATCTTACTCTAAAAAACCAGTGAAAAAAAGTCTTAAATATACCCAGATAATTAAAGCCATGCTTTTTTAGGCTACAAACACAAGGGAAACGTACGTTCTCCTCTGTTAAAAATTTTTACTTAATTTTTTTCTTTTTTTAGTTATCTAGCTAAATATGACCTTTTTATCGTAATTCTAAGTTTTCTCTTAACAAATTATGCTAGACGAGTGTGATTCTAATTTACACAACAAAAACATAGAAAAAACTAAGTAAGCTCTTTTTACACCACTTTTAAAAGTCGGTTTCAAAAACTTACTTAGTTTTTAAATTAAGCAATCATTTTATTTAACTCGATTTTAATGCAACGATCCATAATGACGTTCTTTCTTCCCGCCTCTTCAAGCATCGCTGCAGCTTCTTCATTTTGCAAACCTAATTGGGCCCAAAAAACTTTAGCATCGGTTTTTAAAAAGTCAGCTGCAACTGCTGGTAAAAATTCACTACGCCGGAAAATATCAACAATGTCAATTTTCTCTGGCACACTGACTAAATCAGCATATACTTTTTCACCTAAAATTTCGTCACCAGCATACTGAGGATTGACAGGAATAATACGATAGCCCCGATTTTGCAACAAACGAGCAATTTGAAAACTAACGCGATCTTCTTTTGGACTCAAACCCACCACCGCAATATTTTTGGCCTCCTTTAAGATTTGAAAAATTTGTTCTTGATTAGGATTTTTAAACATAATAAACACTCCTTTTAAAATGAAATAGCAATCAATTAGACTATACGCTACTGAAGAAATATTGGCAAAGAGTTGTTCCTGTAATTCTTTCATGCTAAAATGACGCTAGTTTGAAGAATTGAGGTTTTTTATGAAAATAATTATTTTACTAATAATCGCCTATTTATTAGGCTCGATTCCCTCTGGTGTTTGGATTGGAAAACTATTCTATCAAAAAGATATTCGGCAATTTGGCAGTGGTAATACTGGTACTACTAATACTTTTCGGGTTTTAGGTAAAACTGCTGGCACTATTGTTTTACTGATGGATATCTTAAAAGGAACTTTCGCTACACTTTTACCTACGTTATTTCACGTCAATAATATCAATCCATTATGGTTTGGTGTCTGTGCTATTTTAGGTCATACTTTTCCAATTTTTGCTGGCTTTAAAGGTGGAAAAGCAGTTGCAACTAGCGCTGGGATGTTATTAGGTTACAGCCCTATTTTCTTTTTATACTCCGCTACAATTTTTGTTGTCAGCTTGTTTGTGACAAGCATGGTAAGTTTAACAAGTATGATTGCAGCCGTTTTAATTACACTGTCGACTGTCATCTTACCTGAGATTTGGCCACAAGTATTACCAGAACATAATTGGTTGTTAACTTTAATCGCTTGTGGATTAACTATTTTCATTTTTTACCGGCACCGCGATAACATTACCCGAATTAAAAATGGCACTGAAAGCCATATCCCTTTTGGCTTAAATCGTGATAAAAAAGATTGATTACCAAAAAGACCTTTAAAAGTTTAAAACTTTTAAAGGTCTTTTTATAGTTACTTGACAGTAATGGCGTATTTCGTAGTGAATTTTTCTCGCCCTGCTAATTGCTGAATCCCTAATTTTTCAATTAATTCGCCTGTAGCATCTGTAGTGTCGGCAATCCCACACCACGGTTCAATACAGACAAAAGGTGATTCTGTTGGATAAGGCGACCAAATTCCAACATAAGGCATATCTTTATAACTAAGGGTCACACTATGCGGCGATTTTTCACTACAAATAGAGATTGCGTTTAAACCTTTTGTTTCAAAAATTACTGCATCATTTTTGAACATATCATGGGTTAAAGCTAGATTTGTATTCGTTTGTCCCAATGTTCGTTGCTCTAAGTCAATGTAATTACCTTCAAGAGGTAAACTTAAACGCGATTTACGTGGTGAGAAAGCTAAATAGTAATCTTCAAAATTTAAGCCTTTTTCTAATGGCACATTAAAAGCTGGGTGCCCACCAATTGAAAAGAACATTTCGTCTTCAGCTAAGTTTTCGACTTCATATTTTACCGTTAAACCATCCCCACCCAGTTCATAACGAATAATCAGTTCAAAATCAAAAGGAAAAATAGCTTTTGTTTTTTCAGTTGCCTTCAAAATAAAACTCGCACTATCATCATTTTTTTCTAATAGTGCAAAATCCATATCCCGGGCAAAGCCATGTTTGGACATGTGGTATGTTTTCCCTTTGTACTGATAACTATCTTCTTTTAATGCCCCGACAATCGGAAATAATACTGGCGCGTGTTTGCCCCAATACTTTGGATCTGCTTGCCAAATATATTCTAAATCTGTCGTTTTGCTAACTAAACTTTGTAACTCTGCACCATGTAACGCAATTTTGGCACGTAATTGATCATTTTCAATTGTAACCGTCATATACGGCACCTCCTCATTTAGCTATCTGAACTTTTACTTATTTCCCTTAGTGACTGTGTTTATCCAATTCTTCTTTAAAACGTTTATTTAAAACACGTAGGTATGTCCCCTTCATTCCTAATGAACGGGATTCAATAATACCAGCAGATTCCAATTTACGTAAAGCATTAACGATTACAGAACGGGTGATGCCAATCTCATCGGCAATGTTAGAAGCAGTTAAACGCCCTTCATCTCCTTGTAAAGCGGCAAAAATCGCTTGCACTGCTTTTAATTCACTATAAGAAAGGGTGCTAATCGCCATTTGAACAGCAGTAGCACTTCTGACATCCGCTTCAATATCACGGGATTTTTGGTATAAAAATTGCATCCCTACTACCGTTGCACCATATTCTGCTAATACCAAATCATCTTCATCAAAAGCAGTATCCATCCGGGCTAAAATAATTGTTCCCAAACGTTCTCCTGCCCCAAAGATTGGTACCACTGTCGTTAAACCATTCGGATATTTTTCTCGTTGCTCAATTGGAAAGGCAGTCATATCAGAAGAAATAGGAATATTGGCTTCAGTTTTAGTTAAATGATCTACCATATCTGTGTAGATTTGTGGAAATTGTTTTTCTTCAAACATATTTTTAACGCGATCATTATTCACATCATGTTTTTCATTAAACCCTAACAAAACACCTTCACTGCTGATAATATAGGCATTACTATCTAAAATATCCCCTAAAATTAACGCCATATTGTTATAAGGTAGGTCTAATGTCATATCAAACGTATTCTTTTGTTGGAGTAATTGATTGATACGGCGGGTTTTGTCTAATAAAGTTGTCATCTTTTTCATTTTCCTTCCTGTGATTACAAAATATAGCGACTTAAATCTTGATTTTCAACAATCGCATCCAGTTTTTCTTCAACATACGCAGCTGTAATTGTAATTTCTCCCATTTGCATGTCAGGAGCTTCAAACAATAAGTCTTCCAACAGTTTTTCTAAAATCGTATGCAAGCGTCTGGCGCCAATATTATCGGTATCACGGTTAACATCAAAGGCAATTTGAGCAATCTTTTCAATTGCTTCTTTGGTGAAGATTACTTTGACATTTTCTGTTCCAATTAATGCAATATATTGTTTAATCAACGAATTATTAGGTTCTGTTAAAATTTTAACAAAGTCTTCAGCACTCAAGTCATCTAATTCAACTCGAATTGGGAAGCGGCCTTGTAATTCAGGAATCAAATCACTTGGTTTTGCCACATGAAAGGCACCAGAAGCGATAAATAGAATATGATCTGTTTGAATCATGCCATATTTGGTATTTACTTGAGAACCTTCTACAATCGGTAAAATATCCCGTTGAACTCCTTCTCTTGAGACTTCACCAGATTGCTGAGAGCGAGATGTAATTTTATCAAATTCGTCGATAAAGATGATTCCATTTGCTTCAGCTAAACGAATAGCTTCACTGTGAATATCTGCATCATTAACCAGTTTGGCCGACTCTTCTTGGACCAAAAGTTCCCGTGCTTCTTTGACTGTCACGGTACGCTCTACTTTCTTTTGCGGTTTTAATGCTGCTAGTGTTTCGTTAATATCAATCCCCATTTGTTCTAAGCCATTATTCATCATTGGTCCTTTTGTTTGGGGCTCATCAATTTCAATCGTGACTTCTCTTTCATCTAAAGCACCACGTTCTAACTGCTCAAAAATCGCTTGACGATTTGTTTTAATTTCTTCAGTTAATTCTTCTTTTGGCTCTTCTTGTTGGGTATTAAAAATATTCATCATTTGTTCATAAGGATTACTCGTCTTCTTTTGTTCTTTTTTAATTCCTGGCACCAATACTTTTACCAAACGACGATTGGCTTTTTTTACCGCCCGGGTATAAACACGGCTATATTGCTCTTTACGAACAATTTGAATCGCATTTTCGACTAAATCTCTAACCATCGATTCAACATCGCGCCCTACATAACCCACTTCAGTAAATTTTGTTGCTTCCACTTTTACAAACGGTGCTTGAACAATTTTAGCTAAGCGACGTGCGATTTCTGTTTTACCGACCCCAGTTGGTCCGATTAAAAGAATATTTTTAGGGGTCACATCTTGTTGCATTTCTTCATCTAGTTGTAAACGGCGATAACGATTGCGTAAAGCTACAGCAACCGCTTTTTTGGCGTCTTTTTGACCGACAATATATTGATCGAGTTCTGACACAATTTGCCGGGGTGATTTTGTCATTTCATTCATAAGCTTCCCTCACTACATTTCTTCCACAATAATATTGTGGTTAGTAAAAATACAAATGTCAGCTGCAATATTTAGTGCATTTTCAGCAATTTCTTTGGCTGTCATTTCATCATTGTTGTATTTTTTCATTGCCCGCGCTGCCGCTAAAGCATAATTGCCACCAGAACCGATGGCTAAAATTCCGTCATCTGGCGTAATCACTTCACCAGTACCTGAAACAAGTAGCATTTCTTCTTTATTCATCACGATCAGCATTGCTTCTAATTTTTGCATAGCTTGTTGGGTGCGCCACTCTTGGGCTAATTCAACAGCTGCTCGTTGCAAATTGCCATTATATTCATTTAATTTAGCTTCAAATTTTTCTTCTAAAGTAAAAGCATCCGCCACGCTACCGGCAAAACCGACCACTACCTCGCCATGATAAATTCGGCGTACTTTTCTAGCAGTGCCTTTCATTACAACTTGTTCTCCCATGGTAACTTGGCCATCTCCGGCCATTGCAAACTTGCCGTCTTTTTCCACTGCACAAATAGTAGTGGAATGAAATTGTGATTCCATTTTAGTCCTCCTAAATTTTCAATTGCTTATTCGTGTGCCCGCGGATGAAATTTACGGTAATTATTTTGTAAACTCTCCTTTGTTACGTGGGCATATATTTGAGTTGATGATAAATTGGCATGTCCTAATAATTCTTGTACGGTTCGCATATCTGCCCCATTATTTAGTAAATGAGTGGCAAAAGTATGCCGTAACATATGGGGATGAATTTTACTATCTAAACTACTTTTTTTAATCAGCTGATTAAAAATATACTCAATCCCTCTAGTGGTAATTGGGCCACCTCGCTGGTTAACAAATACAAAAGGATGATCTTGTGCACTTTTTTCCATCAAGTATGGTCTAGCTAATGTCAAATATTCTTGCAAAGCTACTTGAGCATACGAACCAAAAGGAACATAGCGATCTTTGCTGCCTTTACCATGAATCAATAAGACTTCACCTTGCCAGTCAATTGCATCTAATGTTAATTTGGCACACTCGCTTACCCGTAAACCAGAACCATAGATAATTTCCAGTAAGGCTCGATTACGAATCTCAAGTGGTTTATCTCCTTGGGCAGCTTGAAAGAGCGCTGCCATTTCATTTTCATAAAAAAAACGAGGTAACTTGCTATTTTGCTTTTTTAAATGAATATAAGAAAACGGATTTTCTTCAATTACTTCTTGCTTTAATAAATATTGATAAAAAGAACGCAAACTGGCAATTTTACGACTAATGGAATTGCGACTGTATTGGTGTTCGTTTAAAAAACTCAAGTAGACCCGTACGTCACGATGGTCAATGTGTAAAAAATCACTGTCGCCGCTTTCTTTTAAAAAGTCACGAAAATCTTGCAAATCTTCTTGATAAGCTGCCGTCGTTAAAACTGAATAGCCTCTCTCAAATTGCAAGTAACGAAAAAATTCTTGTGGCCAGTCAAATGTTGTCATTATACACCTCATTTCTGTCCGCAATTAATGTAGCATACAACGAATTAAAAAACAAACAAATTGTCAGAATTTAAACAATATTTCCTTCTTTTATCACAATTTACACAATATTGTCATATTTTTTTCTAAAAAAATGCTGATAAAGAGGATGTTAACAAGGCTGACATAACTTTTTAAACTTTTTGAAACTTGTCATCCACATGTCAGTTTTACCATAAAAAAGGTAACAAACTTTATTCTCTTTTGCAATCGATAAAATGTCGCAACTATTTCACCTTAACATATTTGAAATTACATCAAACGATTAAAAATTTTTATTCAAATGACGTCAAAAAAGCCATGACATAAGTCATAGCTTTTTGCTTTAAATTTCCGTTTGAGCTAAGTGATCTAACGCCCGTTCGGCTAATGTTTGATAGCGCAATTTCTTATCACGAATACGTTCAGGTAATTCTGGTAACAGACCAAAATTCGCATTCATCGGTTGAAAATGTTTGCCTTCTGCGTGAGTAATATAATATGCCATTGAACCAATGACAGTTTCTTGCGGCATCGTTAAAAGATCTTGTCCTAAAGCTAAACGCGCAGCATTTCGGCCAGCTAATAAGCCGCTGGCAGCACTTTCTACATAACCTTCTACACCAGTCATTTGACCGGCAAAAAAGAGATCATCTCGCTTAACAGACTGATATGTTGGACGTAATAATTCTGGTGAATTCATAAAACTATTACGATGCATGACGCCATAACGCACGAATTCTGCATTTTCTAAGCCAGGGATCATTTGGAAAACCCGTTTTTGTTCGCCCCATTTTAAATGAGTCTGGAAACCAACAATATTATATAAAGAAGCCGCAGCATTATCTTGCCGTAATTGAATAACAGCATATGGACGCTTACCTGTTTTAGGGTCTTCTAATCCCACTGGTTTCATCGGGCCAAAAAGCATCGTTTTTTCTCCACGGGCTGCCATAACTTCAATGGGCATGCATCCTTCAAAATATTTTTCTTTTTCAAAAGTTTTTAAAGGAGCAACCTCAGCTGTAATTAAAGCATCACGAAAAGCATCGAATTCTTCTTTGGTCATAGGACAATTAAGATATGCAGCTTCACCTTTATCATAGCGAGATTTTAAGTAGACTTTCTCCATATCAATCGTACTTTTATCAATAATCGGTGCTGCGGCATCATAAAAATAAAAACCATCTGAACCATTAAACGTTTTAATCGCTTCTGCTAATTTAGAAGACGTCAAAGGACCCGTAGCAATTACTGTAATCCCACTAGGAATTTCAGTGATTTCTTCTGAAATAACAGTTACATTAGGATGCATTTTAACTTTTTTAGTAACTGTAGCAGAAAAGGAATCACGATCTACTGCCAAAGCACCCCCTGCAGGCACCGCTGTTTCATCAGCAGATGTTATAATTACCGAGTTTAGACGGCGCATTTCTTCTTTTAAAACACCGACCGCATTGGCTAAGCTATTGCCTCTTAATGAGTTTGAACATACTAATTCCGCAAAATCAGAAGTGTGATGTGCTTCTGTTGATTTTTCCGGACGCATTTCATAAAGGCGTACCGGAACTCCTGCCTCAGCAATTTGCCAAGCAGCTTCACTACCGGCCAAACCGGCACCAATTACATTTACAAATTCAGTCATTTTATTCTTCCGTTCCTAATTTTTAACAAAAGGAGTAGCCTCTTCATTAGAAAATGGCTACTAGCCTTTTGTATAATTTATTTTTGCACGTTTTCTTCGTAGTCGCCATTAATACATACGACTTGTTTGCCACCTTTGACTTTTTTCTCCACCAAATACTGGCCACATTTTGGACAATCCCGGCCAACTGGTTTATCCCAAGAGGTAAAGTCACAATCTGGATAGCGAGAACAGCCGTAGAATAAACGGTTTTTCTTAGATTTTCTTTCGATGACTTGACCTTGGTGACAAACAGGACAAGTCACGCCGATTTCTTTAACGATGGGTTTTGTATTACGACAGTCAGGAAAATTACTACAAGCATAAAATTTTCCATAACGGCCCAATTTAATCACCATTGGATGGCCACAAACATCACAGTCAAAGCCTGCTGGTTCATCTTTAATTTGAATTTTTTCAATTTTTTCTTCCGCAGTAGTCAGTTCAGCTTCAAAAGGTTTGTAGAAACGATCGACAACTTTAATCCAGTTTTCTTTACCTTCTTCTACTTTATCTAAATCTGTTTCCATTTCAGCAGTAAAGTTCACATTGACGATTTGAGGGAAGAATTCTTCAATTAATGAATTCACAATTTCCCCTAATTCAGTTGGTTCAAATCGCTTTTGTTGGAGTTTTACATAATAGCGGCGTTGAATCGTTTCAATAGTCGGGGCATACGTGGAAGGTCGCCCTACCCCTTTTTCTTCCAAAGTCCGAATCAATGTCGCTTCACTAAAGCGTGCTGGCGGCTGTGTGAAATGTTGTTTTGGTTCAATATCAACTGCTTTGACCACATCACCGACAACCAATTCAGGTAAAATATTTTCTTTTTCTTCTTTTCCGTCGTCTGTACCTTCTACGTAAACCTGCATAAACCCTTTAAATTTAACCTTTGAACCATTGGCAATAAAGATAACGCCATTTTGTTCCAATGTCACTTTCATCGTATCTAAGATGGCCGGTGTCATTTGGCTGGCAACAAAACGTGACCAAATTAGCGTATAAAGTTTTAATTGATCTTTATCCAAATATTTTTTCATTTCATCTGGCGTCCGCATTACACTAGTAGGACGCACCGCTTCATGGGCATCTTGTGCTCCTTGTGCGTTTTTTACTTTCTTGTGGCTATGAGAAGAATACTCTTTACCATAAGTTGTTTCAATAAATTCAGCTGCTTCAGCTTTAGCGGAATCTGCAATTCGTTTTGAATCCGTCCGCATATACGTAATCAAACCAACTGTTCCTTGTTTACCTAAAGCAATCCCTTCATAAAGCTGTTGAGCTACCATCATCGTTTTACGAGTACGAAAATTAAGCTTACGAGCAGCTTCTTGTTGCATACTACTGGTGGTAAAAGGTGCAGCAGGGTTACGTTTGCGTTCTTTTTTCTCAACTTTAGTAACCGCGTAATCTTTCCCATCTAACCGGCTGGTGACTTCTTTAATACTTTCTGCATTGGGTAATTTTTTCTTCTTACCATCGACACCCCAAAAATTCGCTTTGAATTTTTTGCGTTCTTTTTGAAAATTACCATCAATTGACCAATATTCTTCGGGAATAAATTGGCGAATTTCTTTTTCGCGATCGATAACCATTTTTAAAGCAATAGATTGTACGCGACCTGCACTTAAACCTTTTTTAACTTTTCGCCATAAAATAGGACTAATCGAGTAACCCACTAACCGGTCTAAAACTCGGCGTGCTTGTTGGGCATCAACTAAATCTAAATCGATAGTTCGCGGTTCTTTAAATGCTGCTTTAACTGCATCTTTTGTGATTTCATTAAAGACGACCCGATTTTTATCTGCTAAATCAAGATTTAATAAATGAGCTAAATGCCAAGCAATTGCTTCTCCTTCACGGTCCGGGTCACTTGCAAGATAAACTTTTTGCGCTTTTTTAGCCGCACTTCTTAAACTTTTGATAACATCGCCCTTACCACGAATGGAAATATAGTGAGGTTCATAATTATTTTCTACATCAATCCCCATTTTGCTTTTTGGCAAATCTCGAATATGACCTACACTGGCAACGACTTTATAGTTTCGCCCGAGGTACTTTTCGATTGTCTTGGCTTTGGCCGGTGACTCAACAATTACTAAATATTTATATGCCATATTAAAATGATGGCTCCTTCCTAACATTTTTACTACTATATTATACTTGAAATTTTGTAACCAAATCGTAGGTAATCATATCCATTAAAAAAATGTTTGTCAAGGAAGGCAATTAATCTTACTCAAAATTTGGCATCTCTTCTAAAATATCTTTTAAGGAAATAATACATTTCGCACCATCTTGAATTAGCTGTAAACAACCGGTTGAACGTCCATTTAATATATCACCTGGAAAAGCAAAAACTTCTTTACCTGTATCAAGTGCCAATTGCGCAGTTGTAAGCGAACCACTTTTGGCCCGCGCTTCAACGACACATACTGCTTGCGCTAACCCCGCAATAATTCGATTGCGCATAGGAAAATGATATTTTCTAACCGGTGTTCCGTATGGATATTCACTAATCACTAGTTGTTTTTTTAACATTTCCCAATAAATTGAAAAAACTTCTTTAGGATAACAAATATCTAAGCCACACCCCACAACGCCAATGGTATTTCCAAAAGACTGCATAGCAGCTAAGTGACTATAGCTATCTACCCCTTTTGCTAAGCCACTAACAATTGTATAGCCTTGAACTGACAAAGGAGGAACAAATTTTTTAACAATTTCTTGCCCATAGGCAGATACATTACGTGAACCGACAAAAGCAATAACTTTTTCTTGTTGTAATAATTCAATTTTACCTTCATAAAATAAAACAAAAGGTGGCTGTGGAAGTTGTCTTAAGCGTTCAGGATAAAGTGGCGAATCCAGTGTAATGTATTTTTGCCCCTTTAATTTTTGCTGCAAAACTTCTTTAGTCAAAAAATTCCAGTCATTGCAAAAAACAAAAGTATCACATCTTTTGGATAAAAATGGACGCAATTCACTGGCAGTAAAATCAAAATATTTCTGCTTTTGCGCGTATTCAAAAATACGCCATTTCGTAATGATACCGGCACCTTTAACTAAAGCTAATTTTAATAAAAACCACTCTCTATTCATAAAAAAACCTTCTTTCTACTTATCTTCAAACTAAAGATACGCAAAAAAGAAGGAAAATTTTTATAAATATTTTTTTACCGGTGCAAAACTCTTCCGGTGAATTGATGAAATACCATGCTGCGCCAAACCATTTAAATGATCTTTTGTCCCATAGCCTGCATTTTTGTCAAAAGCATAAAAGGGAAAAATTTGATGGTATTCTTTCATTAAATTATCCCGCATTTCCTTGGCGATAATACTGGCTGCGGCGATAGAAACAGAACGTGCATCCCCTTTGATTAAATTATCTTGCGGCAGATCACAATCTAATTTTACAGCATCGACTAGTAAATGAGTAGGTTTTATTGTCAGGTCTTCTAAAGCAAGTAGCATTGCTTTTTTACTGGCTTGTAAAATATTGATACGATCAATTTCCTCGTGATCTACTACACCAATTCCAACACTCACGGCCTGAGCTTGTATTTCAGCGTACAATTCTGCTCTTTTTTTGGCTGACAATTGCTTGGAATCATTTAAGCCTAAAATTTCAATATTCGCAGGTAAGACTACGGCTGCGGCTACTACTGGTCCAGCTAAAGGTCCTCTACCTACTTCATCGATCCCTGCCACAAAACGGTGCCCTTTTTGGTACAATTCTCGTTCAAAACGCGTCATTTTAAAATACTGATCTTTTAGTGCCTGCTCTTTTTCTAGGCGACGATAAAATTGCTGCAATAATTTTTGCACTCCTGATCTTTTATCCTCCGCTAAAATAGTCAGATAAGGATCGTGAGCATCTGTTAATGTTGCGAGTTTTAATTTTATTTCTTTAATTGCTTCTGCTTTCATAAAAGGCTCCTGCTTCTTCATATCGATCTAAAGTAAACGGTCCTAATTTACTTTGACGAATTTCAACGACAACCAATTCACTTCCACGATCGTAATCATCTCGAAATCCTCTTTTTTCAGTAATTAGCATTAGTAATTCTGGTAGAGGAAGTTTCTCATCTGCCAACGTCAAATGATAGCGTTTGGCTACACGACCAGGGTAATAGCGCGTAAAAAAGTCCAAGCCATACAATGCGATATCATCTAAATGTAATAACTGATCTTTAATCGCACCGGTGAGGGCTAATTTTTTACCAATTTCAGCATCTTCAAATTTAGGCCATAAAATTCCTGGTGTGTCTAAAAGCTCTAGTTCGCTACCAGACCGCAACCATTGTTGTCCTTTTGTCACCCCAGGTTTATTTCCCGTTTGGGCGATTTTTTTACCTACCAACCGATTCATTAAAGTAGATTTACCGACATTGGGAATTCCAATCACCATAGCCCGAATGGCCCGTGGTTTAATCCCACGCGCTTTATCTTTTGCAAATTTAGCTGCTAAAACTGTTTTGGCTTTAGCGACAATTTTTTTAGTCCCTTGATTTTCTAAAGCATTCAAAGCTAAGGCAGCAAATCCTTGATTTTCAAAATAATTTTGCCATTTTTGAGTTTGCTCAGGATCCGCTAAGTCCGCTTTATTTAATATCACTAAGCGTGGCTTTTGCTGTAAAATTTGATCTAATAATGGATTTCTTGAAGATAGTGGTAATCTAGCATCAACTAATTCAAAAACAATATCGACAAACTTTAATTTTTCAGTAACTTCCCGTTTGGCTTTTGCCATGTGTCCAGGGAACCATTGAATTGTCATTTTAGGCAACTCCTCTCATTTAACACACATCTTTGGCATTTTAACATGAAAATTCACAATTTAAAATGTGTTCTATTGAGTTTTTAGCTTTATATAATCTATTTTAGCACTCTAATAAGGCATATAAATAACTAGGATGAAAAATGATAATTTAAAAATAACCAACAGAAATATATGCACAAAAAGTGAAATCTAGATTATGGAGGAATATCTTCTATCTAAAATCAAAATAATCGTCGTCTTATAATTGCATTTGATTATTCAAGGCTCTTATTAGAATCAAGTAGACTTTGAGCAAAAAAAAGCACTGAAACTTTTTTATTCGCTTCAGTGTTTCTTTTTTATCAATTGGTATCTTATTTACCAAATTAGGTTTAAAATTACTGTATTCATTTCGTAAATATCTACTCTGTATATTTCATCAGACGATTAATATGAACAGCCAAATAGACAACTTCATCCTCTGGAATAGTAACTTTATAGACTTTTTCAATATATTCTTTTACTTTACTCGCAATTTCCATAGCAGATGGATAAATGATCCACATCTGCTCAGCCAATTCTGTATTGTCTTCTTGCAAAAGATGGTGCTGGTAAAAACGTTCTACAAAAAATCGAACATGTGTAATAAAACGCGTATAGTGAATTGAATCGGTGTTAATTTCTTTTTGGATTGAATATCGCACCATATTGACAATGCCACCAATCATTTTGGCATATTTAAAGCCATCCCCTGCTTGTGTATTTCCAGATTGGGCATTAATTAAGTGAAAAGCAATATTACTTGCTTCTTCTTTAGGTAGAGTAATCCCAAATTCATGATTGATTTGTGCAACAGCATTCTTTCCTATTTCAAACTCGCTTGGATAATAGTTTTTTATTTCCCAATATAAACGATTCGCAATGGCCATTCCCTCTTGTGCACGCTCCACTGCAAAATTTAGATGATCTGTCAATGTCAGATAAATAGAAGTATTTAGTTTCTTTTTAAGACTTTTTTCAGCTTCTTTTACGATACGTTGGGTTAAGTCAAAAAATTCATAAGGAATCTCGCCGACCATTTCTAAGATTTGTGTCGTTTTTTGATCTTCAACAGGTAAATAAACTTGATCGACACTGTCCATTGAGACAGTGTCACCCACTTTGCGCCCGAAGCCAATCCCTTTACCCAAGGCAATTTTTTCTTTTCCTTGGTCATCAATCAAAATGACACTAGAATTCAGTACTTTTTTGATAGTCGGCATTTTTGTTCTCCTTTATTTATTACTCATTTAATAAAGCCCCATTTGTTTTAATAACATTTTGATACCAATAGAAAGAATCTTTTTTATAACGATTATAGGAACCATGTCCTTCATCATCAGCATCAACATAGATAAATCCATAACGCTTAGACATTTGTGATGTTCCTGCACTAACTAAATCAATAGGCCCCCAACTAGTATATCCTATTAAGTTTACACCTTCATCAATAGCTTCTTTCATTTGTTGAAAATGCGCTTTAAAATACTCAATACGATAAGGATCATGAATTTCTCCATTTTCGACTACATCCATAGCACCCATACCATTTTCTACAATCATTAATGGCAATTGGTAGCGGTCATATAGTTCAATCAAAGAAATTTTTAATCCTTTAGGATCGATCTGCCAACCCCAATCTGTGGATGGCAAATACGGATTTTTGACCCCAAGGACTGTATTTCCTGGTGTTCGTTCTGCATTTGGATCGCCGGATTCTGCCATCGACATATAGTAACTAAACGTAACAAAGTCCACTGTATGCTCTTTTAGAATTTCTGCATCTCCTTCTGCCATTTCAATTTGAATATTACGTCTCTTCAAATCCATCAAAATCATTTTAGGATATTCACCAAATACTTGCACATCAGCATAAAAATTATTTTCTAGATTTTTTTTCAGCGTCAATTCTACATCGATAGGCGCACAAGTTAGTGGATATGTCATAAGTTTTGTTAACATACATCCTACTTGCGCCCCAGAAATTTTTAGATGCGCATCTCTTGTAACCAAAGCACTAGCCACAAATTGGTGATGTAACGCCTGATAGATTGTCTGTTCTTCTAATCCTTTAGGTGATTTTTCATTAATGATACCGGCTGTTGTAAAAGGATGACGATGAATGCTGTCAATTTCATTGAATGTTAGCCAATACTTTACATACTCACCAAAATGGTCAAAACAGACATTTGAAAACCGTACGAAATCATCGACCACACGGCGATCTGCCCAACCATTATAGTTCATTGCCAATGATAAAGGCATTTCATAGTGAGATAATGTCACGATAGGTTCAATGTTCAAACGACGCATTTCTTTAAAAACATCTAAATAGAAAGCGAGCCCTTCTTCATTTGGCTCCATTTCTTCACCAGTAGGAAATAATCGGGTCCATGCGATAGATAAACGTAACGTTTTAAATCCCATTTCTGCAAACAAGGCCAAATCTTCTTTATAACGATGATAAAAATCAATTCCGCGGCGTTTAGGATACCATGTATCCGTTTGGTCTGCGATAGCCTCTTTAATTTTTTCTAGTGTAACATGCATATGGGCTGCGTAGTCTTTATTATCTACATCTGGTTTATAAGAAGCCACATCAGCAACTGACAAGCCTTTACCACCGATGTTCCATGCTCCTTCTACTTGGTTTGCCGCAATGGCACCGCCCCATAAAAAGCCTTCTGGAAATTGTGTGTTAGTCATCATATACTCCCTCTCTTATAAGCTGGCGATTGCCAATAAATCTGTTTGATTACTTACTTGTTCTTGATTATTCAAAGCTTTTACTTCATATTTATCCTGATTTGTTACTACAAAAATGACGGTGTCATCATACCCTTTTTCCTGAATTAATTGACGATTGAAAGCAATAAGTTGTTGGCCCTTTGTCACCTTATCCCCTTGTTTTACAAATATTTCGAAACCTTCTCCATTCAGTTGAACAGTATCAATGCCAATATGGAATAAAATTTCTGCCCCATTACTAGTTTTTAAACCTAGTGCATGATGCGTTTCAAATACCATCGTGATTTCTCCATCTTCAGGTGCAACAAGGAGATCTTCTTTTGGAATAATACCTACGCCACTACCTACCATGCCAGAAGAAAAAACTTCATCTTTTACTTCCGATAATGGAATCACACGACCTGCTACTGGACTTGACACAACAGTATCTCCTAAGTCGATAGCTGCTGTTTCTGTTGGTTCTTCCACAACTTTGTCTTTATACATTACTAGTGCGAAAATAAATGATGCGGCAAAAGAAATCCCCACTGTGACAAAAGCCCATACTAGATTCATCCCATTATTTTTATCTGCAAACATCGTGATGCTTGCGATACCAGGCCCTACTAAAGCAAAACCTTTAATCGCTGTGATACCAGCAAAGGCACCACCAATTAAGCTAGAAACCATGACACTGTAAAGTACTCTTTTATTTAAAATTGTTACCCCGTATAAAGCAGGCTCTGTAATTCCAAACAAAGCTGAAATACCAGCAGAAATAGCCGTTGAGCGCAGCTTACGGTTTTTTGTTTTTAACGCCACTGCGAAACATGCACCAGATTCTGAAATATTATGTGCCAAAGAAGCTGGTAAATAGAGCAACTCTGCACCTAATTCACTCATGGAAGATACTGCATAAGGGATCATAGCTTTGTGCATCCCTGTCACGACCATCAACGGTAACACTGCCGCTAGTAAGCCAGTAGCTACCCAACCAAAATGATTATACAAGCTAACGATAACGGTTGAAAAAGCTGCTCCAACATTGTATCCTAATGGCCCCAAAATCAATAACGCAATAGGAACTGTGAGGAGTAAGCTCATCATTGGTACAAAGAAAATACGAATTGGTTTGGGAGAAAACTTCGTAAATAATTTTTCTAGCTGTGCATAGAATATAACAGTTAAAATAGCTGGAAATACTTGTGAGGCATACGCAATATTTTCCAATCCAATTCCCATAAAATTGGTACCTTCTGCTAACATTGCAGTCATTTCTGGTAAGATCAATGCGCCCACAGCAGAAACGGCTACTAATTGATTGACTTTCAATTTATTGGCTGTTGTGATTGCAACTAAAATTGGTAAAAAGTATAGCGGGGCTCCACCGACTAGATTCAGAATCTGATAAGTCTGACTTTGATCACTCATTAATCCTATAATTGAAGCTAGTAGTAATAGCGACTTTAAAATACCGCCACCAGCAATTGCTGGGACTAATGGTTGAAAAATTGAAATAATGAAATCAAGTAACACACTACTTAGTCTTTGCTTCTTCTTGGGTGCACTCGTTGTCGCAACACTCCCTCCTAATAATGAAATTACCTCATCATATACTTCTACTACATCATTTCCAATGATAACTTGACATTGAACATTCTGTCTTACCCCAATTACACCCTCGGTTTGTTCCAAACCAGCTATATTTACTTTACTGTCATCATTCAACGTAAAACGTAAACGTGTTGAACAATGTTCTAAATGAGCAACATTTTCTTTGCCACCGATTAACTCTACAATTTCTTTTGCAGTTTTTTTATAATCCATTTTTTTTCCTCTTCCCTAATTAAGTTGGAATGATTTAGTGGCCACTAAAATCAAAAAAGGCAGGAACTAAATAAATCGTAAAATAGACTAATCCCAAGGGATAATTTTACAACTTATTTAGGTCCTGCCTGCATTACCAGTCACATGCCTTTTATACACAGTAATATAGCACACTGTTCTTGAAACCGCAACCACTATTTTCAAATTATTTCGAATGGAACTCTCCTGATTCAGAACGATTATAATAAAACATTGTAATATCAGTATATTCACAATACAAATGATAAATAATTTATGTCATTTTCCTTAAAATTTTGATTACAAATGTATTTTATATTGAAAAATAATTTTTTTCAATATAAAGATTAGCAACAGTTCCCTATAAAATGCTTTCTCATTTGAGTATTATTTAGAAAATGTTGATTTCAGAAAATACAGGTAGAAAATTTCAAACAAAAAAAGACACACTGCCAATTTGCAGCGTGCCTTTAAAAGAAACTAAAATTAGTTTTCGATTTCAGTTACCATACCTGAACCAACAGTACGTCCACCTTCACGAATTGAGAAAGTAGTCCCTTTTTCAACCGCGATTGGATGAATCAATTCTACTTCAATTGTAACGTTATCACCAGGCATTACCATTTCAGTTCCTTCAGGTAATGAAATGTTCCCAGTTACGTCAGTTGTACGGAAGTAAAATTGTGGGCGATAGTTATTAAAGAATGGAGTATGACGTCCACCTTCTTCTTTTGTTAAGATATAAACTTCACCTTTGAATTTTGTATGTGGTGTAATTGAACCTGGTTTAGCTAAAACTTGACCACGTTCGACTTCATCACGAGTAATCCCACGTAATAATACCCCAACGTTATCGCCTGCTTCACCATAATCCAAAGTTTTACGGAACATTTCCAAACCAGTTACAACAGCTTTTTGTGTTTCTGGTTTAATCCCGATAATTTCAACTTCATCACCAACGTTAACTTTACCACGGTCAATACGACCTGAAGCAACAGTACCACGGCCAGTGATAGTGAAGACATCTTCTACTGGTAACAAGAATGGTTTGTCATTGTCACGTTCTGGAGTTGGGATGTATTCGTCCACAGTGTCCATCAAGTTCATAATGACTTCTTCTTGTTCTGGGTCGCCTTCTAATGCTTTTAAAGCAGAGCCACGGATAACAGGAATATCATCACCAGGGAAATTGTATTCGTTTAATAGTTCGCGAACTTCCATTTCAACAAGTTCTAATAATTCTTCGTCATCAACTAAGTCTGTTTTGTTCAAGAAGACGATTAAATATTTAACCCCTACTTGACGTGCTAATAGAATATGTTCACGAGTTTGTGGCATAGGACCATCAGTTGCAGATACAACTAAAATGGCACCATCCATTTGGGCCGCACCGGTAATCATGTTTTTAACATAGTCCGCGTGCCCTGGAGCATCGATATGCGCATAGTGACGTTTTTCTGTTTCATATTCTACGTGTGCAGTGTTAATTGTAATCCCACGTTCACGTTCTTCTGGTGCAGCGTCAATACTTGCGTAATCTTGTGGATTTGCTAATCCTTTTTTACCTAAAACAGTCGTGATTGCGGCAGTTAATGTCGTTTTACCATGGTCGACGTGTCCAATAGTCCCGATATTAACATGTGGTTTACTTCTGTCATAATGTTCTTTTGCCATTAATAAAACCTCCAATAATTATTATCAGCGGGTCAAACATTGCTGACTCTCTGATATCTATTATAGACTTTTCCTTACAATTGTAAAAAATTTACGCTTGTAAATTGCTTACTTTTTATAAGTTTTTATCTGACTCTTATTATAGGTCAATTTTAGTCAAAGTCAAAAGATATGTCTTGGGTCAAAATAAGTTGAAATTTCCAACTAAAAAAAGCCAAAAGAAAAAGCCATCGCTTCAAAACGACAGCTTTTAACTTATAACCGATTAATCACATCTTCTACATTTTTAATCATCACTGAAATTGTGCCATCGGGATTATTAGTAAACTCAATTAAATTGGGGTCGCGATAAACTTCTAGTGGTACGATTAATTCGATACCATTGGAAAGTTTTAATTTTTGTTTGCTGTATTTTTTTTCGGTAATCTCTTTTACTTCTCTTAACAATGGTGCCTCATTGACAAAGCCCTTCTCTACTACTTCTTCTTCAAAAGCCATTTGGGCAGTAATATTGTCTTTAAAAACTTTTTGTGCGACTTCTTTTACTTCTAGCTGTCCTTTTTCTTCAATCGCTTCATAAACAGCGTCTTTTACATCAGCGACAATGTCATGACTTGCTGCTTCATATTTTTTGCCAATTTTTTCAGCTACTTTTTTTATAACTTTAACATTTTCTTCCAGTGACGGGATGGGTTGACTTTCGATGACCCGCGTTGAAAAATAGAACCCCTTTTCACCAGAAAAAGTATATTTCTTTTCAATTAATTCATACACCATCTCCGTTAAGTCAATGGTAATCCCTTCATCTGCTTTTTGTGTTTTGCCAGCTAAAATCGCACGGTTAATAATAAGTTGATTGTTTAGTCCTGTTTCTGTAGCATCCACAAAATGTGTAAAGCCGTCATTATAATTAACTTTTAAAAACGCCAACTGCATTTTTGTATCTAGTTCATATAAAACGACAAAAACATCCGCACTAGGCGCATCTTCACTTTGACTGTAAATGTCATACCAACGGGCGACTAATTGTTCAGATACTTGGACAAAATCATCTTGTGCTTGACTTGCTAATGCCTCAAAAGCAGAACCTGGCACTAAACTTCCCGTTTTTGTTTGTGCACTTGCTAGTTTTTGAATTTTCTTTGTTAAGTAATCCCGAATATATTCTGTCGTAAGATCCAATTCCATTTGAGAGTACACAGGATCGCCACTTTGACGATCAATGATATGCAAAATTGCTTTTTTTAAATAGATATCCATTGTCTTCGCTCTTTTCTTAAATTAACATTCTGTTCTAGTGTACAGAAAAAAATAACGAAAAGACAAGTCTTTCCGCTATTTTTAAATGGATTTTACTTAAAAAGATAAAATTCATCCTCATTTAGCTTCATTAAAATAATTTAAAGAGCCACAGTAAAATCGTAAATTTCTGTTGCTAACTGTTCGTCACCGCCAACAGCTGGTTGATTGGCAAATAGAATAACCAAGTTTTGATTACTTTCATCACCGTAAACAAAAGTATCATAACCTCCCAGTGAACCATGAATGCTTTTTAGTCCTTCATCATGCCAAATACCACCGGCGTAACCAGCATTTTCTATTTGTGCTAACTGTTTATACTCTTTGGCTGTTAAAATTTTGCCATTTGTTAAACCTTCTTGCACTTTCAGCATATCATCAATGCTCATAAATAAGTTTCCTGCTCCTAATAAACTAGAAAAAAGAGCTTTATCTGCGTGAAAAGCGTCATCTTGATAGTCCTTACCGTCTTTGTAGCAATAAGCGATTGGTAATGTCATTTTAGGCGGACGCTTTTCCCAGGAAAATGTACGTTTCAAATGCAGTGGTGTAATAATTTTATTCTGCAGAACAGTCTCATACTTTTCACCTGTCAGCTGACTAATTACACCTGACAACAAAGTATAATTTGCGTTAGTATATTGAAAACTATGATCTTCTCCCACGTTAATCTCACTTAAAACATAGTTTAACTGATCTTCTTCTAACCCCAGTAGTTTACCAGGGTTACTTTCAGCCATTTGAATTCCTGAGGTATGATCTAAAAGTTGCCGGATTTTAATATCAGCAAGCTCTGGATGATCAGGATAAAACTCTGCTAATTTGGTATCGTAAGAAAGTTTTCCAGACGCTACTAATTGAGCAATTAAACTGCCCGTCATAAATTTTTGTAATGAAGCAATTGGATATGCCAAACGGCTAGAATTTCTTTTGAGACGACCAAAATTTGCATAGCCATAAGCACTACGATTGATGACAGCACCATTTTTGACCACTAATACCACGCCTTTAAAATGCTCCTTATTAACCATTTGGCTAATATCTGCCTTGACTAAAGGATTACTTTGTACCAACATGCTGGAGACTGTAGTTGTCTCTTTGGTACTATCTGGTAAAGGTGTTTCTATAAACTTCCAGACAATAATAAATAATGCGACGAATACCACACTTATCATTAACCAATATCTCTTTTTCATGAAGTTGCCTCTTTTCTGGTGCTGATTATACTGCAAAGAGGAAAATTTGTTTACTAAAAACAAAATGAAAGAAAAAAATCAATAATTACGCTACACTAAGAATAACAAATAGAATTGGAGGCTTTAAAGATGGAAAATCTTACATCAACTTACACTCTGGCAAACGGCGTCAAAATCCCTAAAGTCGGTTTTGGCACTTGGCAAACTCCTGACGGGGATGTTGCGGTAGAATCTGTTAAAGCAGCGCTAGCAGCCGGCTATCGACATATTGACACTGCTCAAGGTTACCATAATGAAAAAAGTGTCGGTAAAGGCATCAAAGACAGTGGTGTACCACGTTCTGAAATTTTTTTAACCACAAAATTATGGAATGAAAATCATAGCTATGATTTAGTAATGGAAAGTTTCGCCCAATCATTAAAAGAACTTGATACAGATTATGTTGATTTATTCTTAATACATTGGCCTAATCCTGTGACCTTTAGAGATAACTGGCAAGAAGCTAACGCCCAAACGTGGAAGGCAATGGAAGAATTATACGAAGCAGGTAAAATCAAAGCGATCGGTGTCAGCAATTTCTTACCCCATCACCTTGATGAGTTAAAAAAGACTGCTAAAATTATGCCACAAGTCAATCAAATTTTCTTAGCACCAGGTGAATTGCAACCTGAAGTCGTGAAATATGCCCAAGAACATGATATTTTATTAGAAGCATATAGTCCTCTTGGCACAGGTAAAATTTTTAGCGTTCCAGAAATGCAAACAATTGCCGCCAATCACAATAAATCAATTGCTCAAGTTGCTCTTCGTTGGTCATTACAACACGGCTTTTTACCATTACCAAAATCTGTTCATGCCGACCGGATTAAAGAAAACAGTGAAATCTTTGACTTTGAATTAACTGAAGAAGAAATGGCTACTATTAACCAATTGGATGGGGTTGTCGGTAAAGCGAAAAACCCTGATACTGCAAACTTTTAAGATGACAGAAGAAAATGTACAACAGCGGCTGCAAAATTTACCCACTGCAGTTTTGAACGCTATTCATTCTGATTTCGTTTTCTTAGTTTGGCCTAAAAAAGTTCAACATTTTCCAGCTAGAAATTGGCGTCAAGCACAATTTAAAAAGACCATTTCTGACTATTTTACTACTCCAATTTATACTACTTTTCAAAATTATTCGGTAGTATTTGAAAAAAATAGCGACTTAATCCTGATTTTACCGGGAATGGAACAATAATAAAGACAATGGTTGTCATATTTTACGACAAATTTGGCAATCATTGTCTTTATTTTCACTTTTTTTACATTATTGCTTTTCATTTACGCTAACTTTTCTTATAATCATAAAGAACTCAATTCAGAAAAGGAGATATTTATGAAGAAGAAACAAAAACAAAAATTATTAAAACAATTTCGTCCTAATTTTGAACAAGTCCGTTTACAATTATTCAACGAGATCGTTTCAAAAGCCAAAAGAGATTATAATTTAAGCTTGGATATTTTTATCGATCCGAAGAAAAAAGACGATATGACAGTAGCCTTTAACAATGGACAACAGGTCCAACAATTCACTGTACCAATGGATGAAAATTTCAATACCGTGGTTAAACGGATTCAAAAACAAGAAAAAGGATTATTGGATCGCTTTAGTACCAATCTAGCTGACAGTATCGCTTCTTACCTGCAACCGAACTTACCACAAGGATTGTCAAGTACCACCGCTGCAGACAGCCAAGAAGTTGTAGAAGAACCAGATACTAAACAAGCCATACCACAAAAAGAAACTGAAAAAAATAATGTTGCTGAAGTTCATGATGAGAAAAAAGCGAACCACGATGCCATGACGGTCGCTAATTTTGTAGAAAAAATTGAAAGCTTCCCTAAATTTACAGTTAAAACCACTGGCGATTACTATGAAGTTATCGAAAAAACGCCAAAAGAAGAACGGCTATTAGCTACTGTGGCAAAAGATAGTGACGCATTTACAATTGAAAAAGCGTTGGATCGAAAATACAAATTGAAAACAGAAGTCATTCCAATTATTGAGGCTTTTGCAGCAACTCCTGTTTTGGACCGCTAATAAAAAGTAAAATAAACAAGTTTTACTTTCAATCACAGCTCATTACATTAAAAAGAACAGGTCACATTGAAGTGACCTGTTCTTTATTTTAACCCATTATCACTCGTCGCGTAGTTGTGCTAAAATTTTCTTTGCTGTTGCTTGATTCATCTTTGCTTCTTTTTGCAAAGCCTGACTAACTACTGCGATTTCACTTCCCTTAGCGCCAACTGTCATTGCTAAAGAACGTGATTGTAATGCCATGTGGCCTTTTTGAATACCTTCTGATACTAAAGCTCGTAACGCCGCTAAGTTTTGAGCTAATCCTACTGAGGCGACCACTGCTGCTAATTCTTTTGCATCAGAAACATCCAAAATATTTAACGCAACTTGGGCTTTTGGTAAGACTTTTGTTGCACCACCGACAGTGGCAATTGCAAGTGGTAAAACTAAGCGACCTTTCAAATACTCACCGTCTAATTGCCACTCACTTAAGCCTTCATATTGGCCATTACGAGCTGCATAGGCATGGGCTGCGGCTGCCACTGCTCGCGTATCGTTTCCAGTGGCTAAAATAACACCATCCACGCCATTCATAATTCCTTTATTATGAGTAGTAGCACGATATGGATCTTTTTTAGCATAGTCACTTGCTACAGCGATCTTTTCTGCCACTTTATAGCCATTTCCGCCCTTGGCTAAATTACTAACTGGCACCTGACAACTTACTTCAACTAAAGACTCGGTTGCTAAGTTACTTAAAATACTAAAGAGAATGTTTTCTGTCGGAAAAACTGTGCGTAATTTCGTAGCAACACCTTCTAAAATACCATTAACAATATTAGCCCCCATGGCATCTTTTACATCTACTTTTAAATCAACCGAAAGATAATTTTCAATTTGACGCCAGCTGATTTCTTTTAGCCCACCCCCGCGTTTGACAATCGAAGGATAACTTTCCTTAGCAACATCAAATAGCAATGATTGATTCTGTTCCAACCATGTAATTAATTTTTTTGCATCCACTACATCATAAAAAACGATTTGACCTCGTAATAATCGTTCTTTAATCACAGTTTTAAAACTTTCTGCCATTTTTGCACCATAACTACAAGCGGCAACAACTGAAGGTTCTTCTGTTGCAAGCGGAACGAGATACTCTTTATCATCTACCACCAGATTTAATGCCAAGCCCATTGGCGTTTGTGTTTCACTAATTTGATTTTCAATCATGTGATTGGCAATAGTCGAATCTAATGCAGTCTTTTGTAGTTCGGCTGTTTGACTCGCAGTCAGCTTGCCATCATTTTGTAACTTATCTAAACGCTCAGTTTGACTCATTTGATAAAATTTTTTTTTTTGAATATTTTGGTTAGGGCTTTTAAGTAGCATCGCTAAACCTAACCCACCACCAATACATAAAGAAGCTACCCCATACTTTTTATCTTCTTGTTGTAACTGATGACTAAGAGTCGTTAACAGACGGGCTCCAGTGGCTCCAATGGCATGCCCTAAAGAAATACCCCCACCGTATTGATTCACTTTATTGTGATCTAAGCCTAGTTCTCTTTCTACCGCTACAGAAGAAGCAGCAAAAGCTTCATTAATTTCAAATAAATCGATGTCTGCCACCGTTTTTTCTTGAGTCGCCAATAATTCAGTGACCGCTTTAATTGGGGATACTCCCATAATAGCAGGATCGATTCCAACTTCACTAAAGCCACATATTTCAGTTAAATAAGGCAAGTTGTGGCTATCTGCATACTCTTTAGTAGCCAGCAATAAAACAGCCGCCCCATCATTAATGGTAGAAGCGTTACCAGCTGTTACCGTCCCGTTTTCTTTAAAAACGGTCCGTAGCTGACTTAACTTTTCAACAGAACTATCTGCTCTTATTCCTTCATCTTGGCTCATCATGCCTACTTTGGTTTGAATCGGCACAATTTCTGCTTCAAAGGCACCATTTGCTTGTGCTTGTGCTGCTTTTTTTTGAGAAAAAACAGCAAATTCATCTTGTTGATGACGGGAAACTTGGAAATCTTCCGCCACTTTTTCAGCAGTAAGTCCCATGTGCTTTTGACTAAAGGCATCCGTTAGACCATCCACAATCATCGCTGATAGTGGTTCACCATATTCATTTGTTTCATAATTAAAATGGCGCAATTCAGGAGCATTGGTCATGCTTTCTGTTCCCCCTGCAATGGCAACTTCTCCTTGGCCTAATTGCAGACTTTGCCAAGCCATAATAACAGCTTTCATGCCAGAACCACATACTTCATTAACAGTTGTTGCTGGAACTTCATAAGGTAAGCCACTATTTAGACTAATTTGTCTTGCCACATTTTGACCATTTCCAGCCTGTAAGACATTACCAAATATAACTTGTTTAATATCAGCTTTTACTTCAGGATAACGTGATAATAAAGATTTAGTAACTGTAGTACCTAGATCAACAGCACTATATTGGGCTAAAGCCCCTTTATACTTTCCGATTGGACTGCGCAAGGCAGCAACAATGACTATTCTTTTCAAATGTAGCACCTCCATTAGGGAATATATCATTTCTTTGATAAAAAAAAAATAACCTTAACTAATTCTGACCATTTAGAATCCAAAGTTTAAATAAACTTTAAATTATAAAATAATTTTTTCGTCAAAAACCTTTTTTTATGCTACCTTATAATAGCAAATATGACTGCAAAAGTAACACATCAAAAGAAAAATTTTAAGATAGGGGTTTGTTTATGAAGGTTGGAATAGATAAAATTAGTTTTTTTGTACCATCATACTATGTTGACATGGCCGAATTAGCAACAGCACGGGCAGTTGATCCTGGGAAGTATTTAATCGGGATTGGGCAGTCACAAATGGCAATTGGTCCAAGTAGCCAAGATATTGTTACTTACGCTGCTAATGCTGCCAGCAACATTTTAACTAAAGAAGATAAAGAAGCTATTGATTTAGTTATAGTTGGAACAGAATCGAGTTTTGATGAATCTAAGGCAAGTGCAGTCATTTTACATCGCCTATTGGGGATTCAAGAGTTTGCTCGCGCTTTTGAAATAAAAGAAGCCTGTTATGGAGCAACTGCAGGAATTGAAGCAGCTAAAAATCACATTCGACAACATCCTAAAAGTAAGGCACTCGTGATTGCTGCTGATATCGCTCGGTATGGTTTAAACAACGGCGGTGAACCAACACAAGGAGCCGGCGCTGTAGCGATGATTATTAGTAGTGAACCAAAAATATTAGCCTTAAGTGAGGATACTGTGAACTTAACACAAGATATTTATGATTTTTGGCGACCAACAGGACATGCTTATCCGCTAGTAGATGGTCCATTATCAAATGAAACTTATATAAATTCTTTTAAAAAAGTTTATACACGTTATGAAGAAATTTACCAGGAAAGTTTTGATACATTTGCAGCACTGGCCTTTCATATTCCTTATACCAAAATGGGGCGAAAAGCTCTGCAAGCTGTTTTACCCAAAGCTACACCACAAGATCAAGAGCGTCTTTTAGCCCGTTATGAAGAAAGTATTACTTATAGTCGGCAAGTAGGAAATCTTTATACTGGTTCTTTATATTTAGGACTCATCTCTCTGTTAGAAAACAGTACATCATTACAAGCAGGAGATAAATTGGGACTTTTCAGTTATGGTTCAGGTGCTGTTTCGCAATTTTTCACTGGAACACTGCAACCAGGCTATGAAAAACAGTTACTCCCTGATCATCACAAAGCTTTATTAACAAATCGCACCAAGCTTTCTGTTTTTGAATATGAAGAAATGTTTAAAGAAGCAGTAGATTACGACGCTACAACAACTTTTAATGATCCTTTACCATTTAGTATTACCACTATTAAAGATAACATTCGCTTTTATCGTAATGAAGATACAAAGTAAATAAAAAGGCATGTATCATCTGTATTTAAGATGGTACATGCCTTTTTTGTTAATTACTGTAATTTTTAAAATAGTCATTTAAATGGGAAACGGCAACTTTTTCTTCTGTTCCTTTTTCCATATCTTTAATCACTACTTTTTGTTCTTCCACTTCATTATCACCGATAACCACCACTAGTTTAGCCCCTAGACGGTTAGCCGTTCTAAATTGCGCTTTTAATTTACGGAAATCGATATCTCTTTCACAGGTTAAACCTGCATGACGAGCACTTTGGGCTACAGCTTGTGCTAAAACATTGCCTAATTGATCCATACAGGCCACGTAAACGTCGATACTTTCATCGACAGGGATTTCCTTCCCTTCAGCTTCAACGGCAATCAAAGCTCGTTCTATTCCCAATGCAAAACCAAAACCAGTATCTTTATCAACTGGTCCTCCAAATTCACTAATTAAGCCATCATAACGTCCACCAGCACAAATCGTTGTTAAAACGCCGCCAAAACCTTCAGCTTCACTCATAATTTCAAAAACTGTATGGTTATAATAGTCTAGACCGCGAACCATCCGGTGATCGACTACAAAAGGAATATTTAAAGCATCTAACATACCTTTTACTTCATTAAAGAAAGTAGCACTATACTCATCCAAATAATCTAAAATAGAAGGTGCATTTTCAACAATTGCCTTATCCTTTTTATCTTTACTATCTAATACCCGTAATGGATTTTGATGTAATCGACGTTTAGAATCTTCGCTTAATTGTTCTTCTACAGTTTCTAAATAAGCAATCAATGCATCGCGATAACGCAAGCGACTTTCTTTATTTCCTAAAGTATTAATCACTAACTTCACTTGACTTACGCCTAGTTTTTGATAAAAGTCTAGCGCCATTGCCATCGTTTCTACATCTGTAGCTGGGTTTTTACTGCCAATTACTTCTACACCAATCTGATGAAATTGACGTAGACGCCCCGCTTGAGGTCGCTCATAGCGAAACATGGGACCTACATAGTATCCTTTAAAAGGATTAATATGTTCTGGGCCAAATAATTTATTTTCTACATAACTACGAACTAAAGGAGCCGTACCTTCTGGGCGCAAAGTAATGTGACGTTCTCCCTTATCAAAAAAATCATACATTTCTTTAGTTACGATATCTGTTGTTTCCCCCACACTTCTAGCTACTACTTCAAAGTGTTCAAAAATTGGTGTGCGTAACTCTCTAAAATTATATTCACCAAAGACTTTACGTGCAGTATCCTCTATATATTGCCATTTAGCAGAATTTCCAGGTAAGATGTCCATGGTTCCTTTTGGTTTTTGATATTTCATCAAATAACTCCCTTCAAAGATGTTCAGAAATACTATATCACTTTCCCTGCTAGGTTACTAGTTTGAATCAGCACTCATTGTCTTAAAATGATGTGTTAAATTAAAAATTTTAACAGAGACGTTCAATAAAAAAAAAAAAAAATAACTCTTAATAAATTACTTTTTTTCTCAAAATTTTAACTTTTATCAACGCTAGTACATAGAAAATAAGCTTAAACGAAATTTTTATTATTTTGTAGGCTTGGGATATTTAATAGCATTTTTATCTAATTTTTCAGCAATAATTTCATTGATATCAAAGCCTAAATTATCTGCTAACATGTAACTATAAATCAATACGTCTGCAATTTCTTCTTTCAGGTGTTCTTGGTCTAAATTGCCTTCCTCAGAGGTTTTCCATTGATAGATTTCTAGTAATTCATTCGCCTCTAACGAAATAGATAGCGCTAAATCTTTCTCATTATGAAATGGGCGCCAATTTCTTTCATCCCGAAACTTATTAATCTTTTTCATCGTTTCTTGTGTATCATTCATCATTTTCCTCTTCTCTCATTCCTCTCATTCATCCTTGTCATTTTAATATAAAAACGCATTTAAAACAAAAATAGAATATGCTAACTTACGTGAATAGCTTCTTCTCAATCAGAACAAAAGGTTATTTCGTAAACAAAAAAGACTCAACAGAAATCTGCTGAGTCTTCATTAGGGCGATCGATGGGAATCGAACCCACGAGTGCCGGAGCCACAATCCGGTGCGTTAACCACTTCGCCACGATCGCCAAAATCCTATTTAATTTCAAATAAAAAACTAAGATGAAATATCATCTTAGTTTTTTATACCGGCGGCCGGGGTCGAACCGGCACGCCCTCAACGGGCACTGGATTTTGAGTCCAGCGCGTCTGCCAATTCCGCCACGCCGGCATAATTAAAATAGTAGTACTAAGGCGCTAACCGGATTTGAACCGGTGATGAAGGTTTTGCAGACCTCTGCCTTACCACTTGGCTATAGCGCCATTATACTATTAAAACAAATATGATTTCAACAAGAAACCAACTGGGGTAGCTGGATTCGAACCAACGCATGAGGGAGTCAAAGTCCCTTGCCTTACCGCTTGGCTATACCCCAATGTAAAGGGCGATCGATGGGAATCGAACCCACGAGTGCCGGAGCCACAATCCGGTGCGTTAACCACTTCGCCACGATCGCCGTATTAAATTAATGGCAGGGGCAGCAGGAATTGAACCCACACTAACGGTTTTGGAGACCGCTGTTCTACCTTTAAACTATGCCCCTAATAAAGCAAATGGAGGAGAGTGGATTCGAACCACTGAACCCTAAGGAACGGATTTACAGTCCGTCGCGTTTAGCCACTTCGCTACTCCTCCGTGGTGGCGCGGGACAGAATCGAACTGCCGACACATGGAGCTTCAATCCATTGCTCTACCAACTGAGCTACCGAGCCAATTTAAAATTTATAATGGCGGTCCCGACGGGACTCGAACCCGCGATCTCCTGCGTGACAGGCAGGCGTGATAACCACTACACTACGGGACCACACTATATGGGGGTTAACGGGTTCGAACCGCTGACCCTCTGCTTGTAAGGCAGATGCTCTCCCAGCTGAGCTAAACCCCCAATTAAATTTTAATGATCCGTACGGGATTCGAACCCGTGTTACCGCCGTGAAAGGGCGGTGTCTTAACCACTTGACCAACGGACCAGTCAGTTTAAATACGGAGAGTAAGGGATTCGAACCCTTGAGACAGCTGTAGCCATCTACATGATTTCCAATCATGCTCCTTCGGCCTCTCGGACAACTCTCCAGAGTGAAAGAAGCTCAATACTCTTTCTCAAACAATTGAGAACTCCGGCAGTAGGACTCGAACCTACGACATCATGATTAACAGTCATGCGCTAC
>MJGMH2__coassemble_932_pt1 | contig 33847 bp, 28 predicted proteins | sample MJGMH2__metabat2_low_PE_013 | metagenome-assembled genome bin MJGMH2
GTTTTGGTTTCACTTAAATCTTTTCCATCAGTCCTGATTGACAAAGAGCCAAAAAACCAATCTTCCCATTGAAGATTGGTTTAAGTAATTATTTTTTCTTTTTAGCAGCTTTTTCACGTTCACTCTTATTTAAAATTTGTTTACGTAAACGGATGCTTTCTGGTGTTACTTCACAGTATTCATCATCATTTAAGAATTCTAGTGATTCTTCTAACGTTAAAATACGTGGACGTTTAATAACTGAAGTTTGGTCTTTGTTAGCAGAACGCACGTTAGTCATTTGTTTTGCTTTGACAATATTTACCGCAAGGTCTTTATCACGAGAGCTTTCGCCGACGATCATTCCTTCGTAAACTTCTGTACCTGGTTCAACAAAGACAGTACCACGTTCTTCAACCGACATAATAGAGTAAGTTGTCGCTTTACCATTTTCCATTGAAACTAAAGCGCCATGATGACGACCACCAATAACCCCTTGAATCATTGGCAAGTATTGATCAAAAGTATGGTTCATAATACCATAGCCGCGTGTCATGGATAAAAACTCAGTAGTAAAACCAATTAAACCACGGGCAGGGGCTAAAAAGACTAAACGGATTTGGCCGTTGCCGACGTGGATCATATCTTGCATTTCAGCTTTCCGTTGTCCTAGGGCTTCAATGACTGAACCCATGTATTCTTCTGGTGTATCAATTTGAACTCGTTCAAACGGCTCACATTTTACGCCGTCAACGATACGTTCGATAACTTCAGGACGTGAAACTTGTAATTCATAGCCTTCACGACGCATGTTTTCAATTAAAATTGACAAATGCAATTCACCACGGCCAGAAACTGTCCAAGCATCGGGTGCAATTGACTCAACGCGTAATGAAACGTCAGTTTGTAATTGTGACATTAGACGTTCTTCAATTTTACGTGCTGTAACCCATTTACCTTCACGACCAGCAAATGGTGAATTATTGACTAAGAAAGTCATCTGTAAAGTTGGTTCATCAATGTGTAAGATTGGTAGTGCATCTTGATGATCAACTGGTGTAACAGTTTCCCCAACAAAGATATCTTCCATCCCAGAAACTGCAATTAAATCCCCAGCTTTTGCTTCTGTAATCTCTAAACGTTTCAAACCAAAGAAACCAAATAATTTTGTCACACGGAAGTTTTTAATCGTGCCATCTAATTTAATTAAAGAAACTTGATCGCCAACGGCAATTTTACCACGGAAAACACGGCCAATCCCAATACGACCGACATAGTCGTTATAATCAAGTAGTGAAACTTGGAATTGTAAAGGTTCGTCGCTATTATCAACTGGTGCTGGAATGTGTTCTAAAATTGTATCAAAGACTGGCGCCATTGTGTGTTCTTGTTTACTTGGATCATCTGATAAGCTAGAAGTTCCATTAACTGCAGACGCATAAATAACAGGGAATTCTAATTGATCTTCATCTGCACCTAATTCAATAAATAATTCCAAAACTTCATCCACAACTTCAGCAGGACGAGCTGAATCTTTATCGATTTTATTTACAACTACAATTGGAGTTAAATGTTGTTCTAAGGCTTTTTTCAAGACAAAGCGTGTTTGTGGCATCGTGCCTTCATAAGCATCGACAACTAAAACAACACCATCAACCATTTTCATAATCCGCTCTACTTCACCACCGAAGTCCGCGTGTCCAGGTGTATCCATGATGTTAATTTTAGTACCTTGATATTCGACAGCTGTATTTTTTGCCAAAATCGTGATACCACGTTCTTTTTCCAATGCATTGGAGTCCATGGCCCGCTCTTCTAAGCGAGTGTGGCTGTCTAATGTATCTGATTGTTTCAATAATTCATCTACGAGTGTCGTTTTACCATGGTCAACGTGGGCGATAATTGCCACATTGCGAATATCATTTCTTAATTTCAATTTATCTGGCTCCTTTAATCTTGTGTATAATCTGACGGCTCATTATAACAGATTATCTTTCTGAAATATAGTGAAAACTTTCAAAAAGATTCATTCCATGTCATAACTTTTGCAAATCTGTTATAAATCCCACTACTAAGGGATTATTAATTTTTTATTTCCATAATATTTTCATAAGCTTTAGGTGTGGCTGCTACAAACAATTCACGTCCAGCTAATTTTAGCGGGTCGCCATTGATATTTGACATGCGCAAGCCTAATTCTTCAATCAAAACGCCACCGGCAGCATAATCCCATGGTGCAAGTCGCGAAATATAAGCAGCTCTTCTCCCCATTGCTAAACTAATCAATTCATAACCGGCACAACCTGTCATGCGCACACCTAAGGCAACTTCTCCCATTTTTTGCACATGCCAACTATCTTTTTGATACATCACATGATTTAATCCTACTAATCCTTCTGATAAGGAAATATCTTTTGGTGGATTGATTTTTTGATCATTACAATACACGCCGATGTTGCGTCCGCCCCATAAAAATTCATCTTTCATCACGTCATAAACAAAGCCTAATTTTCCGACACCTTGTTCATAAACTGCAACCATAATACAAAAATTTTCATGTTCTAAAACAAAGTTCATCGTCCCGTCAATTGGATCGATTATAAAAACGCGGCCACTAAAGTCTTCAAGTTGGTCTTTGCCGTTTTCCTCACCTAAAATTTTGGCATTAGGATCAAAATTCATAATGCGTTCTGTCAAAAAATCTTGAGTAGCTTTATCTAAGTTTGTCACTAAGTCGGTGCGACCACTTTTGGTATCAACTACTAAATCATCTGCTTGAAAACTTTTTTTAATCACTTCACCGGCTTCATAAATCCAGCTTTTAATTTCATTAATCATTTCTTCCATATTCGTTTTTCACCTTTAACCTTCCAGTTGGATTTTGTTTTGCTAACTTGAGTGTGTGGTATAAAGAATAACCAGATAAATTTTCAAATTCTTTTCCTAAGCGTCGTTCTTCACCAATACTTGGGACAACTTTTTTGAAATTTTCATAGGATTTTAAAAACGTTGTTGCTTCTATCCCTTTTTCATTGGCTGCTTCTAGTGCTTCCCACATTTTCATAACGGTCACCATTTCTTCAGTGGACCAAGATAAATCCAAGGGATATTGATATTCTCGCATATATTTCACCTCAAATGTTAGTTTAGCATAGGTCTAACGGATACAAAAGAAAGAGCTGCACCATTTGGCGCAGCTCAAAATAAGCATTTCAAGTTTTTAAATATGAATTGGCATACCTAAAGCAAGTTCAGAAGCATCCATCACGATTTCCCCTAATGATGGGTGTGGATGAATCGTTAGCGCAATATCTTCAGCATTCATACCTGATTCAATGGCTAAGGCTAATTCTGAAACCATATCACTTGCACCAACACCCGCAAGTTGTGCTCCAATTAAAACATTGTCTTCTACAGTTGTTACTAGTCGAATAAAGCCTTCTGTTTTACCTAATGACAAGGCGCGACCATTACCAGAAAATGGGAATTTAAAAGCTTTTGCTTCCAAACCAGCTTCTTTAGCTTCTGCAATTGTCATCCCTACAGAGGCAAGTTCTGGATCTGTAAAGGCAACTGCTGGCATAGCTTTATAGTCAACCGCAACTTTTTTGCCACTAATTGCTTCAGCAGCAATTTTTGCTTCATAGCTTGCTTTGTGAGCTAGGGCTGCACCTGGAACAATATCGCCAATTGCAAAAATATTAGAAACATTTGTACGACCTTGTTTATCGACAGTAATTAAACCACGTTCGCCGATTTCAACACCAGCTTGTTCTAGACCTAGCTCGTCTGTGTTCGGACGACGACCAACTGTCACCATTACATAATCCGCTGTAATGCTTTCTTCTTTGCCATCAACTGCGTATTTGATAGTCACGCTATCACCATTATCAACAGCTTCTTTAGCCATTGCATTGGTAATAACAGTCATCCCTTTTTTCTTAAATTCATCTTCAACAATTTTAACCATATCTTTTTCATAAGTTGGCAAAATTTGTGGTGAACCTTCTAAAATTGTCACATTGGCTCCTAGGTTAGCGTAAGCTCCACCAAGTTCTGCACCGATTACACCGCCACCAATAATGACGAAGTTTTTCGGTACTTCTTTTAAAGCTAAGCCGCCAGTAGAGTCTAACACGCGTCCACCAAATTTGAAGCCTGGGATTTCAATTGGTCTTGAACCAGTCGCAACAATAGCATTGTTGAAAGAGTAAGTTTGAGCAGAATCAGGGTGAATCACACGTAATGTATGATCATCAACAAAATAAGCTTCCCCTTCTAAAACTTCGACTTTATGTTTTTTCAATAAGAAACCAACACCACTCGTTAATTTGTTAACGACGCCATTTTGTTTCCATTCTTGTGTTGCAGCAAAGTCTAATTTTACATTTTCACTAGAAACACCAAACATTTTAGAGTCTAGTGATTCTTGATAGTGGTGCCCAGCAGAAATTAACGCTTTTGAAGGAATACATCCAACGTTTAAGCAGACACCACCAATGTATTCTTTTTCAACAATGGCAACTTTTTGTCCCATTTCCGCAGCGCGGATGGCAGCAACATAGCCACCAGGTCCGGCTCCGATTACAACTGTATCTAATTCGATAGCGAAATCTCCAACTACCATGAGTCTATCATCCTTCCATTAACATTAGCTCTGGATTAGCTAACAAGCGTTTAATATTATTCATTGCTTTTTGAGCAGTCGCGCCATCGACGATGCGATGATCAAAACTTAAAGAAAGTTTCATTACGCGGCCAACTACGATTTCACCTTCTGCACTTACGACAGGTTGTTGTGAAATTGTACCGACGCCTAAAATAGCAACTTCAGGATAATTGATAACTGGTGTGAAGAAGCCACCGCCAACTGAACCAATATTGCTAATTGTGATTGTACCATTGCGCATATCATCAGCTGAAAGTTTGCCATCATGTGCTAATTGGGCTTTATTATTAATTTCATCGGCAATTGCAAACATACCTTTTTGATCAGCATTTTTAACATTTGGTACGTATAAACCATGATCAGTATCTGTTGCAATCCCAACATTATAGTAATGTTTATAAACAATTTCTTGTTTTGCATCATCAATTGAAGCATTTAAAACTGGGAATTTCTTCACAGTAGCGGTTAACGCTTTAACAACATATGGTAAGAAAGTTAATTTTGTGCCGTTTTCAGCAGCAACTTCTTTAAATTTCTTACGGTGATCCCAAAGAGCTGAAACTTCTACTTCATCATGTAATGTTACATGAGGAGCAGTTTGTTTACTTGTCACCATAGCTTTAGCAATAGCTTTACGTGTTGGTGTTAAAGCAACGCGTTCTTCCATATCGCCCATGTTTGAAGTAAAGGCTTTTGGTGCTGCTGCAGCCTTAGCAGGCGCTTGGCTTTCAGAACTTGGAGCTGTAGACTCTTGGGCTGGTGTTTCAGCAGGTTTAGTCGCCACACCACTACCACTTAAGAAGCTTTCAATGTCTTCTTTTGTAACCCGACCACCTTTACCAGTAGCCGTTACTTGTGTAATATCAACATCTTTTTCACGAGCATATTGACGGACTGAAGGCATTGCCAAAACGCGTTTATTTGGATCAGACGCTTCTACTACGCTACTTGTAACAGCTGATGATGTCGGTGTTGTCGTTTCACTACTTGTGGCTGGTGTTTCAGCAGTTGCCGGTGCATCGTTGTGCCCAGGAGCATCGATTTCAACTAAGACATCCCCAACGTTTGCCACTGTACCTTCTGGAACAAGAACGTTTTTAACTGTACCTGTCACTGGTGATGGAATTTCTTCTACTGATTTATCATTTTGCACTTCTAATAAAGTATCATCTTCATTGATTGTATCACCAGCTTTAACGAACCATTTTACGATTTCGCCTTCAGCAATTCCTTCACCGATATCTGGTAATTTAAACTGATAAACACCACCGCCACTTGCAGCAGGTGCTTCAGTGGTAGGAAGTGCAGCTGGTTGTGCCGGTGTTTGCTCACTTGCTGCTACACCACTATCTCCATCGTTGCCTTCGTGCCCAGGAGCATCGATTTCGACTAAAACATCGCCAACGTTTGCCACTGTACCTTCTGGAACAATAATATTTTTAACTGTACCTGTCACTGGTGATGGAATTTCTTCTACTGATTTATCATTTTGTACTTCTAATAAAGTATCATCTTCGTTAATTGTATCGCCGGGTTTAACAAACCATTTTACGATTTCGCCTTCAGCAATTCCTTCGCCGATATCCGGTAATTTAAATTGAAAAGCCATTTATAATCTTTCCTTCCTGAAAATAAAATTCACTGCCTTACGTCTATTTAAAAGTTGACGATTTCTTTTACTTTAGCTTCAATATCCGCGGCATTTGGTAACCAGATGTTTTCTGCTTGACCAAATGGGAAAACTGTATCAGGCGCAGAAACACGGCCAACAGGTGCTTCAAGTGATAAAATAGCGCGTTCAGAAATTTCAGAAACAACTTGGGCGCCTACACCCGCTTGTTTTTGCGCTTCTTGGACGACAACAACACGACCTGTTTTTTCAACAGAAGCAATAATTGTTTCAATATCTAATGGCGCAATCGTACGAAGATCAATAATTTCAGCGTCAATATTTTCTTTAGCTAAATTATCCGCTGCTTTAATAGCTTCACGTACCATTGCTCCGTAAGTAATAATTGAAACATCTTTACCTTCACGAGTAACAGCAGCTTTATCCAATGGAACTTCATAAGCTTCATCTGGCACTTCCTCACGGAAAGAGCGATACAATTTCATGTGTTCCAAAAAGACAACTGGATCATTGCTACGAATTGAAGCAATTAGTAATCCTTTAGCATCATAAGGATTTGATGGGATAACCACCCGTAAGCCAGGAGATTGTGCCATTAAACCTTCTAAATTATCTGAGTGAAGTTCTGGTGTGTGCACGCCACCACCAAATGGTGAACGAATTGTAATCGGCAAATTACGTGTTCCTCCCATACGGTAACGAGTCCGGGCCATTTGACCGACAATTTCATCCATTACTTCAAAGACAAAACCGAAGAATTGAATTTCAGGAACAGGGCGGAAACCTTCAAGTGCTAAACCAAAAGCTAAACCACCAATACCAGATTCAGCTAAAGGTGTATCAAATACACGTTCTTCGCCATATTTATCTTGTAAACCTTCAGTTGCTCGGAAAACCCCGCCGTTTTTACCTACGTCTTCACCAAATACTAAGACATTTTCGTCAGAACCTAATTCCAAACTCAATGCGTCGGTGATCGCTTGGATCATTGTTTTTTGCGCCATGACTATTTCGACTCCTTCGCTTCATAAAATGCAATTTGCTCTTTAATACTTTGTGGTTGTACTTCATACATGCTCTTTAAGAAATCAGAAACTTTTTGTTTTGGTACGCGGTCAGCTTCTGCAATTGCTGCTTTGATTTCTTCTTTTGTTTTTTCAATAACTTCTTCTTCTTTTTCTTCTGACCAAAGGCCTTTTTCAGTTAAGTAGTTACGCATACGAATCAATGGATCTTTTTGTTGCCATTCATTATCTAAATCTTTTGAACGGTAACGAGTTGGATCGTCACCAGAAAGTGTATGTGGACCATAACGATAAGTTAATGTTTCAATTAAAACTGGACCATTACCTGCTGAAGCCCATTCTCTAGCCGCTTTTGATACACTGTAAACTGCAAGTGGATCCATACCATCGACTTGAATTCCTGGAATACCTGCTGCTGCTGCTTTTTGTGCTAATGTTTTAGCCGCTGTTTGTTTTTCTCTTGGTGTTGAAATAGCAAAACCATTATTTTGAATATAAAAAACTGCATTGGCATGATAAGCACCAGCAAAGTTGATTGCTTCATAAAAGTCCCCTTGGGATGAACCGCCATCACCAGTATAGACAAATGTAACGTTTTTACTATTGCGTTTTTTAAGACCTAAAGCCACACCAGCTGCTTGAACATATTGTGCCCCAATAATGATTTGAGGTGGCATTGCGTGTAAATCTTCCGGATATAAATTCCCTGCAACGTGTCCACGAGACCACAAAAATGCTTCTTTTAATGGTAAGCCGTGTTGAACAAGTTGTGGCACATCACGGTAGCCTGGAAATAGACGATCTTCTTTTTCAAATGCAAAATGACTTGCTAATTGACTTGCTTCTTGTCCTGCAGTTGGTGCGTAAAAGCCAAGACGACCTTGACGGTTTAATGCAGTTGAACGTTGATCTAAAACCCGAGACCATACCATCTGTGTCATTAATTCAACTAACTCATCGTCACTTAAATCAGGGATTAAATCTTTGTTAACCACCTTACCATCCTTGTCTAATGCCTGATATGTTGGAAAATCAGCATTGATCTCATCCAAAATCTTTTGGAAATCGATTACATTCTTCGCCATTTTATTACCCATTCCTCTCTTAAATAAATGACCCTAAGTATAACAGCTTAATATTCTGTATTAGGTATTTCGTAAATCTTACATCATTAAACTATCATTTATTGGAAATAAATACAACCCCGAAGCTCAACAAATCACGAAAAAAAATCAATAAAAACAGCTTAACAGCAGTTTATTTTTGTGAAATCAATCACACGTATAAAGCGCTTTAAAGAATCTGACATTATTTTTTTACAAACTTCAAAAATTTTAGTACAGCAATACAAAAAAATACGACAGTCGGCGGTGGACTGTCGCATTATGTTATACCCAATCAGAAGTAAACTTAATATAAATTCTTTTAGCAATTTCAATGGTAATTAGATAGCCTAAAATAATTAGGACAAACCACAACCAATAATGCAGTGGTAAAGTAGTAAATTCAAAAACAGTTCGTAAAGGAGATAATACGAGTACAAAGCCGGTAACAATCGCTAAGATACTGGTCAAAATAACTGGCCAAGAGGCACGACTTTGAATAAATGGTAATTTTCGAGTACGCACCATGTGTACCACTAATGTTTGTGTTGTTAAGCCCACCAAAAACCAGCCAGTTTGGAATAGGCTTTGTTCTGCTACTGTATTAGCCCCTAAGACAAACCACATAACTAAAAAGGTCAAGATATCAAAGATACTAGAGACCGGTCCAATTGCAACGGTAAATTTGAATAAATCACCAATTTCCCAACGCACAGGTTTTACTAATTCCTCTTCATCAACATTATCCCAAGGAATTGTTAATTGGGCCATGTCATAGACTAAATTTTGAACGAGTAGTTGAATTGAAAGCATTGGTAAAAATGGTAAAAAAGCACTCGCTACTAAAATAGAAAAAACATTACCAAAGTTTGAACTAATCGTAAATTTGATATATTTCATCATATTGGAAAAGACACGGCGTCCTTCAATCACACCTGTTTCTAACACATTTAAACTTTTCTCTAGTAAAATAATTGAACTGGCATCTTTTGTGATATCCGCTGCAGTATCAACAGATATCCCCACATCCGCTTTTCTTAAAGCAGGCGCATCATTAATACCATCCCCCATAAAACCAACCGTGTGACCTTTTCTTTGAATCACTTCAATTAAACGCGACTTTTGCATGGGATTTAATTTGGCAAATAGATTAGTTTCATCGACTTGATTCATTAATTCTTCATCAGATAATACTTCAATATCTGTTCCTAACAAAATATTCGTTACACCAATACCAACATCTTGACAAACTTTTTTTGCGACAATGGCGTTATCACCAGTCAAAACCTTTACAGCAACCCCATGTTCATGTAAAGATTTAATCGCTGAAATAGCAGATTCTTTTGCTGGATCCAAAAAGCCCATAAAACCAATTAACGTCATATCTTTTTCATCAGCTACTGAATAAGTTGCATCACTATGCGCGTCTTTTTTTACCGCCACAGTTAAAACACGCATCCCTTGTTCGTTCATTTTAATATTAACATTGCGCATTTTCTCTTTTAACTTATCATCTAAAAGAACCGTTTCACCATCAATTTCAGCGTATTTACATACTTGTTCCATCTCTTCAACGGCACCTTTTGTGACCATAATTTGATGTTGGTCCGCTTTAACTACAACTGTTAGGCGACGTCTCGAAAAATCAAATGGAATCTCATCAATTTTAACCACATCATTAAAAGGTAGCGTACAGTTATTTTCTTCAAAATAATTTAAAACAGCAATATCCATCAAGTTTTTCCAACCGGTTTGATAATGAGAATTTAAATAGGTCATCGCCAACACATTTTGATTTTCTTTTCCTAAAGGATTTAAATGTTGCACTAAAACTACACGGTCTTCTGTAATTGTTCCAGTTTTATCAGTACACAAAACGTCCATACTACCAAGATTTTGAATAGAAGGAAGTTCTTTTACAATAACTTTTTGTTTGGATAATGCCAAAGCTCCTTTGGCTAAATTACTCGTTACAATCATCGGTAACATTTCAGGGGTTAAACCAACCGCCACGGCAATCGCAAAAAAGAACGCCGATGTCCAGTCACCTTTTGTTAAGCCATTAATTAAAAAAACTACTGGAAATAATACCATTACCATCCGCAATAGTAATTTGCTAACACGCGTTAAGCCTACATCAAATGCCGTTTTACCTCGTTTACTAGTGGCATTGCGGGCAATGTCACCAAAAAACGTTTCTTGACCTGTTTTTAAAATAATTGCTTTACCTTGTCCACTTAATACATCAGTTCCCATAAAAACTAAATCATCTAAATCTAAAGCTGAGATATCTTCATCTTTTTTTACACCGGCATCGACAAATTTTTCCACCGGCATCGATTCACCTGTTAAAGATGATTGATTAACAAATAAGTCCTTTGTCCAAATTAAAACAGCATCCGCTGGAATCATATCCCCTGTAGCTAAAGTCACAATATCCCCTGGTACGATTTCATCCATTGGAATTTCTTTGGTGCGACCATCCCGGGTAACTGCACAGGTATTTTCAATTAATTCTTTTAGCGCCAGACTAGCTTTTTGAGAACGATATTCTTGCACAAACGTAATGGTAACACTGGCTAAAATCATCACCAACATCACAATTGCAGCTTCATAATCACTCGTAGCAAAAGATACTACTGCTAAAGCAGCCAATACCAATACAAAAGGATCTTTAAACCCTTCTATAAATAATAGCCAAGCTGGAGTTGGTTTTTGGGCATCTACACGATTTTCACCATATTCTTCTAAACGCTCTTTTGCATCTTCAGAGGATAACCCATTAATCGATGTTCGTAACTCCATAAATAATTCACGTTCTGATAAAAATGCTAATTTTTTCAATTCTTGTTCTTTAGTATTTTTTGTAAATAACATATTCTCTCTCCTTTTACTAAGAGAGAACAAACTCCCTCTTAGCTATTTTATTTAATTTCTGTCGCGAGGGACTGGGGTGTTCCATATCCATCAACCTTTCTAAATTTTATTTCAAATTTTTTGACCATTTGAAAGTCACATGGGTATCTTTTTTGGCCAGAGTGTCAATAAACTGGCTAAATAAAGCCTTCACTTCACAAAAGAATTGGCTTTTTAACTTGTAAGACACTTACCAAAACAAAAAAGACACGTACTCAACAATGAGCACGCGTCTAATAAGCGTATGTTCATGTTGAGCTTTAGCACTATAGGGCGTAGATAGCAATTACTATCAGCTGCATTATGGATAACCTTCACGATTATCCCTGTTCTACCAACTAAGAGTCTCTCGATTCTTTCGCGGCAGCAGCTTATGTCCATATAGGAGCCTCACCTAACAAATATTTGATTATGAAAATTTCAATCTCTTTTCATTTATATCCTAATGAAATTAGCATATTTTGTCAACCATTAAAAAAATTTTTTCAAACAAAAAAATAACCAACTACATAAGAACTTTCGTTATTAATTAAAAATTTTAAGTCGCTAACAAAAAGCCCCGATTCTGATTGCACGTTGCATATTTTGCCTTTATTATATTTAAATAAAATCTAATACTAATTTTTTAATAACAATATATAGGAGAACTGGATGAATTTACGTGATTTTTTATCTTGGCGCGAACAACGTCAATTAGAAGTAGTCGAAGCACTCTATCAACATCCTAGTGGGATTACTTCAACAGAACTATTGAAGTTAAGCTGTGCAGCCGAAAAAACTATCCGCACTATTATCAGTGAACTTCAATTGCGCTTTCCCGCTTTTGAAATTGTTTCCCACCGTCAACATTATTATTGGCAAGCGCCTAGTAATTTAGGATTGGATCGCTTTTATGACTATCTAATGCAAGAAACAAGTGAGATGAAACTTTTAGAACATCTTTTATTTGAAGATTGTTTTACATATTCTGATTGTGCCAACACGCTTTTTTTAAGTAATGCCGGTTTTCATCGACTACGCAAAAAATTTCAAAATCTTTTAGCTCCTTATGGCGTTAAAATTTGCAATCGTCCTTTTCGCATCGAAGGCAATGAAATTTTCATCCGTAGTTTATATACATTATATTTTTGCGAAAAACGACATGGGGCAGCTTATTTGTTGCCTGATAGTAAAAGCGATAACGCTTTAAGTGCATTAGTTACAGCGATTTTAAAAGAAAATCAGCTGCCAGAAAACTATCGAGTACATGAGGAGCTTTATTTTTCAGGAGCAGTCGCTATCTGGCGTCAAAATACAGGGCATAAATTACCAACACAAACAGAAAAAAGCGATTTTTTAAAAGCTGAAAGGAAAATGACCCAAGATGCTCTATTACAATTAAAAGAAACGCTACTACAAATGAACTGGCGCTTTGATTTTACCGAAACCTTTTGGTCAGTTGCCTACGATTATTTATTGTTATCTTTTGAACATTTTAAACAAGCAAAGTTAAAAAATCCTCGTATCAATCAACTGGCTAAAAAAACGGAACATTTTTTGAATGAATTACTAAATACAACGAAACAAAGCATTACACAAGAACAAAAAGACAAATTAAGTTGGTACTTCTGTAATGAAAATTACATCTATCTAAAAAACGGTGACTTCATCGCCATTTTATCCAATTCAAGACGGGAATTTGTTTTGAGTTATGAAAAGAAATATCCTAGTGTATTGGCAGGTTTAAAAAAATTTATCCAAGAATATAATCAAAAGCACCAATTATTTATAACAACAGATCAAACTTATCAGCAATTATTTCTCATTATTACCTTATTACCACAAGTTTTGGCGTATTGGCAGGTAAAAACGAAAACTTTAGTTTTATCTGATGTCTCTTTAACTCACCCGAAATATTTACATCAAATATTACGACAGCACTTTCCGACTGAAACACAATTTGAAATTATCCAAAATATTACAAGCGAGCAAGATGCTGTTCATGAACAATTAGAAGCCTATGATTTAATCGTCTCGACTTTCTCACCACAAGAAATGTTTGCACATTTGCCAGTGGTAACGATTAAAGCAACGCCTGATTTTCACGATTTTTTAAAAATCGAAACTGCCTTGCGAAACGTCACTAATAAAAAAATGAAAACACCCCCTCCAGAATAAGAAAAGCAAAATGAACTTGTTTAACTCTCAAGTAATTAGATAGAATTTTAATAAATTGCCCCTCTGATTTCTTCAAATTTTAGCTAATTACCGCAGAGAGTTAGTTCATTATGCTAGACATTAAGAAAAGCAAAATGAACTCGTTTAACTCTCAAATAATTAGATAGAATTCCTTTACGCAATAAAAAAACTTTCCCGCAACGCTATAAAATTTGCGAGAAAGTTTTTTTATTACGCGGAAAAGTAATCGGCAATAGCATTTAAAATTCTTTCACTTGCTTGACCATCGCCATACGGATTTTTTGCTTGCGCCATTTTTTCATAAGCATTTTTATCAGTCAATAATTGTTTTGCAGCCTCATAAACTTGCTCTTCATCTGTTCCCACTAAACGCAAAGTCCCTGCTTCAATGCCTTCTGGGCGTTCAGTTGTATCTCGTAAAACTAAAACAGGCACCCCAAGAGAAGGCGCTTCTTCTTGTACTCCACCTGAATCGGTCATAATTAAATAGCTTCTAGCAGCCAAATTATGAAAATCCACGACGTCTAGTGGCTCAATTAAAGCCACGTTTTTAAGATCACCAAGATTTTTCTTGGCATTTTCTCGGACCAAAGGATTTTTATGCATTGGAAACACAATAGAAACATCCGCAAATTCTTCAGCTAAACGCCGTAAAGCGTGAAAAACAGCGGTCATAGGCTCACCTAAATTTTCACGTCGGTGCATTGTTACTAAGATTTGTTTTTTATCAGTAGTCAGCGCCGGATGATGATAATCTTTTTGAACCGTATACTTCATGGCATCAATGGCGGTATTGCCGGTTACATAAATCCGTGCTGGCAGATGGTGTTCTTGTTGCAGATTAGCCTCACTGGTTTTTGTTGGTGCAAAATAAAGATCACTTAAGACATCTGTTAGTTGACGATTGGCTTCTTCTGGGTAAGGGGAATATTTATTGTATGTTCGTAATCCTGCTTCAACGTGTCCAATAGGGATCTGTTGGTAAAAAGCAGCCGTCGCCGCTGCAAAAGTCGTAGTGGTGTCCCCATGAACTAAAACAATATCTGGTTTAGCTTGTTTTAAGACAGGTTGTAATTCTAACAACACCTTGGTTGTAATATCCGTTAATGTCTGACCTTGGCTCATAATATCCAAATCAAAATCAGCCTTTAACGCAAAAATTTTCATAACTTGATCTAGCATCTCACGATGTTGCGCTGTCACTGCTACAATTGATTCAAAACGTTCATCTTTTTCTAACGCTTTAACTAGTGGCGCCATTTTTATTGCTTCTGGTCTTGTGCCAAAAATTGACATTACTTTAATTGTCATCACTAATCTCCTCTTTTCAAAATGAAATAACTATTGATAAAAAAACAGTTATTTTCTCTTGCACTTATTTTAGCATAACCAACCACTAGATAAAAAAACCACGACTAAAAATAGTCGTGGTAAAAAGATCATTAAATTGTATCGCCATTGAAGATTGAATTTTTTACAATTACATAATCGACTTTGCGAATTGCCTCTAAGTCTTTGCCACCGGCATAAGAAATAGAAGATTGTAAATCTTGTTGCATTTCAATCAATGTATCAGAAAGTTTACCTTTATAAGGAATCCAAATTTTCTTTCCTTCGACGTTTTTCTTTTCGCCTTTTTGGAATTCAGAAGCACTCCCAAAGTACTCTTTTAAAACGACACCATCTTGCACTTTAGTTTCACCAGGAGATTCTTCGTGGCCGGCAAATAAAGAACCAATCATCACCATAGTTGCCCCAAAACGGACAGATTTTGCAATATCACCATGAGTACGAATTCCACCATCGGCGATAATCGGTTTACGAGCAGCTTTTGCACACCAACGAACTGCCGCTAGTTGCCATCCTCCTGTCCCAAAACCAGTTTTAATTTTGGTGATACAAACTTTACCAGGTCCAATTCCGACCTTAGTTGCATCTGCACCAGCATTTTCTAACTCGCGAACAGCCTCTGGAGTCCCAACGTTACCTGCGATGACAAAACTTTCTGGTAAAAGTCGTTTAATGTGTTGAATCATTTCAATCACTGCATTGGCATGACCATGGGCGATATCAATAGTAATATAATCAGGCACTAAATTTTCTGCTGCCAATTCTTCTACAAAAGTATATTCATGGGGTTTTACTCCCACACTGATAGAAGTAATTAAATTTTTACTTTGCATTTTTTTAATAAAAGGAATGCGCGCATCTTCATTAAAACGATGCATAATGTAAAAATAGCCATTTTCAGCTAAAAATTCCGCAATATTTTCATCAATAATGGTCTGCATATTAGCAGGAACCACTGGCATTTTAAAGGAATGCTTCCCTAAAGTTACAGTCGTATCACATTCTGAACGAGAACTTACGATACATTTATTTGGAATCAATTGGACATCTTCATAATCAAAAACTTTCATATCAAACATAATGAATAGCCTCCATTTGTTTATTGGGTCACATTTTTGCGCCCTATGTAATTTAGCGCATCTAAATTAGAAATGCAACAAAAGAAAGTAAAAAAAAGTGATAAAACGCAAAAATCGTTCGGAAATTACGAACGATTTTCACTTTAACCTAAAATATTATTAGAAATTGCTTTATGGCAGATCATTACCAGCCGCAAGATAAATGCTATACCAGTCTTCTTTTGATAAGACGATATCACTTGCCTTGGCAATTTCTTCAATGCGCTGTAAATTCATGGTGCCAATGATTACTTGCATATTGGCCGGATGACGTAAAATCCAAGCAGAAGCAATCCCTGTTGGTGTCGTATGATATTTTTCTGCCATTTCAGTCAATTTTTCATTTAATTTTGGAAATTTATCATTACCAATAAAGACCCCTTCAAAAAAACCATATTGATAAGGCGACCAAGCTTGGATGGTCATATCATTTAAACGAGAAAATTCCAAGATGCCATCATCATGATCGACACTACGCGGATCTGTCATATTAACATGCAGGCCAAAATCAATCATACCAGTGTGCATAATTCCAAATTGCAATTGATTTGCAACTAAAGGTTGACGGACATATTTTTGCAGCAACTCAATTTGACGAGAATATTGATTACTAACACCAAAGTATTTTACTTTTCCTTCTGATTCCAACTGGTCAAAGGCAGCTGCTACTTCTTCTGGTTCCATCAAAGTATCTGGTCGATGTAATAATAAAGCATCTAAATAATCTACTTGTAAGCGTTGTAAGCTTTTTTCCACCGAAGTAATAATATGTTCTTTAGAAAAATCATACATTTCGCCTGGAACAATACCACATTTGCTTTGAATAAACATATCTTCTCTTTTATAACCGGTTTTAGCAAAAGCTTCTGCAAATATCTCTTCACATTTGCCTTGACCATAAATATCGGCATGATCAAAAAAGTTAATACCATTTTCTACCGCTGTTTGAATTACAGCTACCGGATCTTTTGCCTCCGTAATACGCATACACCCTAAAACTATACTGGAAACTCCCAGTTCATTTGGGCCAAAATTAACTTGCTTCATCTTCTTCCCTCCATTAAAAATCACAATTGATAAAATTTAACTACTGCTAAATTTTACCACACCTGTTAGAAAACGCTAACAAATTTTACCGTTTTAAATCCGAAAAAGGTGCTCATTAATACGATTTATTAAAAAAGGTGTGACAAAAGTCTTGTCACACCTCATTCCTAACTAAATCGGCTTTTTATCATCTCTTATTTAACGCTTTAGCTCCAATATCTTGCCGGTAAAACATCTCTGGTAATGCCATTTGACTTAGCGCTGTATAAACCTCATCACAAGCCTCATCTAAACTAGTAGCTTGGGCGGCAACCAAGAAAATTCTTCCCCCGTTTGCCACGAGTTGATCTTCTGCGAGTGTCGCACCAGCATAATAAAGTTCGGTATTTTCCGTTGTCTTTTGCGGTAAAATCATCCCTTTTTGATACTCACCAGGATAACCTTTAGCCGCTACCACGACACCAAAAGCAGCATTATCGTGCCAGGACAATTCAGGTTTTTCATCTGTAAGTAAAGCCGTAATAATATCCACCAAACTTGATTTTAAACGGGGCAAGACGACTTGTGTTTCTGGATCACCAAAACGAGCGTTAAATTCAATGACCTTCGCACCTTCTGTGGTGGCAATTAGGCCAGCGTATAAAATCCCCGTAAAAGGTGTGTCATTTTTAACCATCCCTCTAGCTGCAGGTTGTAAAATTTCTTTGACCGCTTTTGCAACCATTTCATCACTAATTTGGGGCACCGGCGAATAAGCACCCATACCGCCAGTATTTGGTCCTTTATCGCCATCAAAAGCCCGCTTATGATCTTGAGCGATGACCATTGGGTAGACAGCTTCATCTTTTACAAAAGCCAATAATGAAAATTCTTCTCCTGCTAAAAAGTCTTCCACTACAACTTTTGCACTACTTTCACCAAAACGGTTAGCCTCTAACATATCAGATAATGCAGCTAAAGCTTCTGGAACCGTCTGTGCCACAACAACCCCTTTACCAGCAGCAAGTCCATCTGCTTTAATGACAATCGGCGCTCCTTTTTCTTTTACATAAGCAGCCGCTTTTTGGTAATCAGAAAAAGTCTGATAGTCGGCGGTAGGGATTTGATTTTTTTGCATAATCTGTTTGGCAAAATCTTTTGAACTTTCAATTTGAGCTGCTTTTTTAGTTGGACCAAAAATCAATAGACCAGCTTTTTGAAAGTCGTCGACAATCCCACGTTGTAATGGCGCTTCTGGACCTACAAAAGTCCATGCAATATTTTCCGCTTTTGCAAAATCGATTAGTTTTTCGTGATCCTCTTCTGCAATAGGGACAGTCTTAATACCATCTTGTTGCATACCAGGGTTTCCCGGTGCACAAAAAACAGTTACCACTTTTGGATCGCATAATAATTTTTTTGCGATGGCGTGTTCCCGTCCGCCGCCACCAATAACTAATAATTTCATAGAAGCTCCTTTTCTTAATGACGGAAATGACGAATATCAGTAAAGACCATCGCTATTCCATATTTATCTGCCATATCAATGGATTCTTGATCGCGAATGCTGCCGCCAGGTTGCACAATGGCTTTAATCCCATGTTGCGCTGCAAATTCTACAGAATCCCCCATTGGGAAATAAGCGTCACTTGCTAAGACTGCTCCATCCATTTTACCTGCAGTTTCAGCTTGCTCGATTGCAATTTTCACCGAGCCCACTCGATTCATTTGCCCCGCACCAATACCGACAGTCTGATGTTGATTCGCCAAAACAATCGCATTTGATTTGACATGTTTTACCGCTTTCCAAGCAAAAGATAACGCCTCTAATTCCGCTTCACTTGGTTGTCGTTTCGTTACAACTTTCCATTCCCTCGGATTTTCTTCAACCACATCTTGCTCTTGGACTAAAAGTCCGCCTAAAACGGAAACTTTTTCAGGTAAAGCTGCATCTTTGGCATCGCGAAAATCCAATGTCATTAAACGAATATTTTTTTTACCGCTTAATAACGCTAAAGCCTCAGCAGAAAAACTTGGTGCAATAATGATTTCTAAGAATAATTGATGCATTTTTTCAGCTGTAGATAAGTCAACTTCGCGATTTAAAACGATAATACCACCAAAAATTGAGACTGGATCTGCTTCATAGGCAAAATCGTATGCTTTTAAAATTGTCTCCGCTGTTCCAATGCCACAAGGGTTCATATGTTTTAAGGCAACCACAGTCGGTTTGGTAAATTCTCTGGCAATTCGAATAGCTGCGTCTGCATCTTTAATATTGTTGTAAGAAAGTGCTTTGCCATGCAATTGTTGCGCTTTGGCAATGGAGTAAGAAACGGGTAAAGCATCACTATAAAAAGAAGCTTCTTGATGAGAATTTTCACCATAGCGTAAATCTTGTTTTAGTTCATAAGTTAAGGTTAATTTTTCTGGTTCTTTTTCTTTGACTAAATCGGTCATAAAGCCAGCAATTAACGCATCATAAGCTGCAGTGTGACGAAAAACTTTAGCGGCTAACTTTTGTCTAGTCGCAAATGTTGTCTGATTGTTTTCCTTAATTTCAGCTAACACGGCTGCATAATCTGACGGATCTACCACTACTGTAACAAATTCATGATTTTTAGCCGCCGAACGTAACATACTTGGTCCACCGATATCGATATTTTCAATGGCATCTTTTGTTTGCACATCAGCTTTCAAAATTGTTTCTTTAAAAGGATAAAGGTTCACCACTACTAAATCAATTGGTTGAATATCGTGTTCTTTCATCGCTTTAACGTGCTCACTGTTATCTCTTCGGCTTAAAAGGCCACCATGAATAAGAGGATGTAACGTTTTAACTCGTCCGTCCATCATTTCAGGAAAATGGGTCACCTCTTCAATTCCAATAGTTTTTACACCAGCTTGTTTAAGGGCCGTTTGAGTCCCACCTGTAGAGATGATTTCCCAACCTGCAGCAAGTAATCCTGTTGCAAATTCTACAATACCGGTTTTATCTGAAACACTAATTAAAGCTCGCTTCATTTCATTAACTCCTCTGATTTAAGTTTAAAAGAATAAACTAAAGGTACTTATTCTAGCGCTATTTCCCTTTAGACATTACAATTTTTTTTAGAACTTCGGGATACAGTTGATGCTCCACTTGATGAATTTTCGCCTCTAAAGTAGTTAAGTCATCTTCTGGGGCAATGCTTACTGGCGCTTGGGCAATAATTGGTCCAGTATCCACTCCAGCATCAATATAATGAACGGTCACACCCGTTACTTTCACACCATAATCATAAGCATCCTTTATCCCATGAAGACCCGGAAAAGCCGGTAATAATGATGGGTGGATATTAATAATTTTTTTAGGAAAAGCTGTTAATAATCCTTCACCAATAATGCGCATATAGCCTGCCAATACAATTAAATCAATTTTTTCGCGTTGTAATAGCGCCAACAGTGCTGTTTCATAGGCCTTTTTATCCGCAAAGTCTTTTGGTGCCAAGTGAAAAGTTGGCACATTAAATTTCTCAGCTCGTTTTAAAACAAAAGCATCTTTTTTATCACTAAAAACAAGAGCAATTTCTGCGGGGAGCTTTTCTTTTTGAAAAAAATCCGCCAGCGCTTCAAAATTGCTCCCATTACCAGAAGCTAAAACGGCAATTCTCATTTCTTTTCCTCATTTATTGTAATCGCAGGGGCATCTTTTGTAGCAGCTACCACTTGACCAAGCTCATAACATGGCTCGTCTAACTCTGCCAATACTGCTTTTACTTGCGCTACATTTTCTTTACTTACTGCTAAAACCATCCCAATTCCCATGTTAAAGATTTCAAACATTTCTTTATGGTTAAGCTGGCCGTATTCTTCCAAAACAGTAAAAATCGGTAACACCGGCCAAGCTCCTTCGGTAATTTCAACTGCCACATTTTCTGGTAGCATCCGGGGAATATTTTCCACAAAGCCACCGCCTGTGATATGAGCGATTCCATTAACTAAATTTTCTTTTATTAAAGGCATTAATGCTTTAACATATATTTTCGTTGGGGTTAAAAGAACCTCACCTAACGTTTTACCTTCTAACGCTGCAATCTTCGTGTCGCCAGCTAAGTTATGTTCTGTAAAGAAAATTTTACGTACTAAAGAAAAACCATTAGAATGAATCCCTGTAGAAGGCAAGCCTAATAACACATCTCCGGCTTGAATATTTTCACCTGTTATTAGTTGACTTTTTTCGGCTACACCAACTGCAAAACCAGCTAAGTCATACTCTTGTTCATCGTACATTCCAGGCATTTCAGCAGTTTCGCCACCAATTAAAGCGGCTCCTGCTTGCAAACAGCCTTCAGCAACTCCTGCTACGACTTGTTCTAAACGGGCAGGCTCATTTTTACCAGTTGCCAAATAATCTAAGAAATATAACGGTTCTGCTCCTTGGGCGACGATGTCATTGACACACATTGCCACACAGTCAATCCCGATTGTATCGTGTTTATCTTCTTTAAAAGCCACCATCAATTTTGTCCCCACACCATCGGTTCCAGAAATTAAAACTGGTTCTTTGATCTTCAAACTACTTAAATCAAAACAACCGCCAAAACCACCTAAAGCGCCCATAACTCCTAAGCGTTCCGTTTTTTTCACATGTTTTTTAATTCGCTCTACTACCTCATAACCAGCATTCACATCAACGCCAGCTTTTGCATATGCATTCGCCATTTTTTCGCTCCTTTTATTTAGAAAAATGAAGTTTGTTCTTTTAGTGAAGCTTGATACTTTTCTTCGTAATCGTATAAAGGGGTCGGATAGTCACCGTTAAAATAGGCCATACATAAGCCCCCATATGGTGCATCAAAGTCTAATCCAATCGCATCGATTAAACCATCTTCACTCAAATAACTTAAAGAGTCCGCACCAATAACTTGACGAATTTCTTCTACTGAATGATTGGCTGCGATTAATTCTTTACGAGTTTGAATATCAATGCCATAAAAACAAGGATATTTTAAAGGCGGCGAAGCGATTCTGACATGTACTTCTTTTGCGCCTGCTTCTTTTAATAAATCGACAATGCGACGGCTGGTGGTACCTCTAACGATAGAATCATCGACCATAATCACTTTTTTGCCCGCAACAACTCCGCGAACAGCAGATAATTTCATCCGCACGCCTTGTTCTCTTAACTCTTGTGTCGGTTGAATAAAAGTTCTGGCGACATATTGATTTTTTACTAAGCCTAATTCATAAGGAATACCTGAGGCTTCGGCATAACCACTGGCTGCTGATAGCGAGGAATTGGGGACCCCAATTACCATATCGGCGTCAACTGGGGCTTCTTTAGCTAAATTACGCCCCATATTTTTTCTAGCTGTATGGACATTCACCCCAGCAATATTAGAATCTGGTCGAGCAAAATAAACATATTCCATTGAACAAATCGCATGTTGTGTATCTTCTGTGAAGTGCTCAATCGTCACGCCCTCGTCATTAATGATAATAATTTCACCGGGTTGGACGTCACGAACAAATTCAGCGCCACTTACTTCCAACGCACAAGTTTCAGAAGCGACCACATAGGCGCCATTTTTCATTTTACCAATCGCTAGCGGGCGAAAACCGTTAGCATCTAAAGCTGCCAACATACAATCTTCTCGCATCAAGATATAGGCAAAACCACCTTTTACCTCGTTTAGCGCTTCTTTTAATTGTTCCAACCAATTTTCTTTTTTACTGCGTCGGATTAAGTGCATTAAAATTTCTGTATCGGAGTTGGAGTGGAAAATCGCGCCATCTTGTTCCAAGCTAGTCCGCAAACTACGCGCATTTGTTAAATTGCCATTATGAGCCAGCCCAACTGAACAATCATAAAACTTAAACAAAAAAGGCTGGATGTTATCCACACTACCATTTCCGGCTGTCGCGTAACGAACGTGTCCGATTGCAGCACTTCCCTTTAATTGTGCCAATTGGCGATCGTCTTTAAAGACTTCTGATAATAAACCTAATTCACGATAGCCATATAGTTTACCGTTATCATTTGAAACAATCCCGGCGCCTTCTTGTCCTCGATGTTGCAAACTGTGAAGACCAAAATAAGTGACACGTGCTGCGTCTGGGTGACCCCAGACGCCAAAAATGCCACATTCTTCATTTAAACTTTTTACTTCATAAGACATGCAATGGCTTCCTCCCAAAGTTCTTTGGCAGTGTGTGTTGCAACTGCGATATTGCCGTCCAAGGCTTGAATCTTAATTTCTCCATCGTCTGTAACTTTACCAATTAGTGTCGCTTTGTCTTTCGCTAATTTTTCAAAAGCTGCTTGTTTTTCTTTTTTCACAGATAAAACAAAACGAGATTGCGTTTCTGCAAATAAGTTTTCTTTTGGCATTTTTACAGCTACATTAAGCCCAAAACCATTTTTAAAAGTACATTCTGCTAAAGCTACCGCTAGACCTCCTTCTGCGCAATCGTGGGCGCTTGTGACAAGTCCAGTTTGAATTGCTTTTAACACCAAATCTTGATTAACTTTTTCTGTTGCTAAATCAAAATCCATTAGTTTACCTTCAATTAAACCCTTTTGCATTTTTTGAATTTCTGTACCGTTGAAATCAGCAAAAGTTTCACCGACGATATAAATAAGATCATCAGAAGCTTTAAAATCTTGAGTGGTAATATCTTTTGTATCCGCAATTAACCCTACCATTCCAATTACAGGGGTTGGATAAATTGCTTTACCGTTTGTTTCGTTATATAACGAAACATTTCCTGAAATCACTGGTGTATTAAGAGTACGGCAAGCAGCACTAATACCATCTGCTGAAGTCCATAATTCCCAGAATCCTTCTGGTTTATCAGGAGAACCATAGTTTAAGCAATCTGTGATTGCTAAAGGCTGACCTCCACTAGCAACAATATTACGGGCTGCTTCGGCGACGGCAATTTGTCCACCAATTTCTGGATTTAAATACAGATAACGGGCGTTACAATCTGTTGTCATGGCCAGCGCTTTATTTGTTCCTCTTACCCGTAAAACTGCTGCATCACTTCCTGGTGTTACAACAGTATTCGTGCGCACTTGAGAATCATACGTTTCATAAATCATTTTTTTTGATGCAATCGTCGGCTGTTGTAACAATTGCAATAACGTCGCTGTAGTATCTTCGACTACAGGAGTGAAATCTTCCATTTCAGCAAATTCTTTAATGCGGGCTGGCTCTACATACTCCTTATAATAAGTCGGAGCATCTTCTGCTAGAGCATCGACAGGTAAATTCGCCACTTCAACACCATGATGATAGAGACGATAAAGCCCGTCATCTGTCACTTCACCGATTGTAACGGCATCTAATTCATATTTAGAAAAAAGTTCTTCAACTTCTTTTTCTGCGCCTTTTTTGACACAAATTAACATCCGCTCTTGTGACTCAGATAACATCATTTCATAAGGCGTCATCCCAGTTTCTCTTTGTGGAACGTCATCGAGATATAATTTCAACCCAGATCCGGCTTTTGATGCCATTTCTGCACTAGAAGATACTAGTCCTGCTGCTCCCATATCCTGAATGCCAACTAAAATATCTTGGTGTTCTAAAATTAATTCCAAACATGCCTCTAGTAATAATTTTTCCATGAAAGGATCGCCAACTTGAACAGCAGAACGTTGTTGCTCTTGGCCTTCAACAAATTCTTCTGAAGCAAATGTTGCGCCATGAATACCATCGCGCCCTGTTTTTGCTCCAACGTACATAATGGCGTTGCCGACACCTTTAGCCTGTCCTTTTTGAATATCTTTATGTTCGATTAAGCCAACACACATAGCATTTACTAGTGGATTTCCTTCATAACAAGGATCAAAGGATACCTCTCCACCAACAGTTGGAATTCCAATGCAGTTGCCGTAGCCGGAAATACCAGCTACTACTTCTTCTAATAAGTATTTCGTTCGCGAATTGTCTAATTCGCCAAAACGCAATGAATCTAAGATTGCAATTGGACGGGCACCCATGCTGAAAATATCGCGAATAATCCCACCGACACCTGTTGCTGCACCTTCATAAGGTTCAACCGCAGAAGGATGATTATGACTTTCCGCCTTAAAAACTACCGCTTTCCCATCACCGATATCTACAATTCCCGCACCTTCACCAGGTCCTTGTAAAACTTGTGGGCCACTAGTAGGGAATTTGCGCAAAACGGGTTTAGAATTTTTATACGAACAGTGCTCACTCCACATAACAGAAAAAAGACCAGTTTCTGTGTAATTAGGCATACGACCTAAAATATCTTCTGCAATCAAGCGATACTCTTCATCAGTTAAGCCCCACTCGGCATAAATTTTATGTTCTTTGATTTCTTGTGGTGTTGGTTCACTTATTTTCATCATTATTTAACGGACACCTTTCCGAAATTTTTCAAAATTGAGACAAAAAAACGCTTGCCAGCAGTTGAGCCTAGTAATGATTCCATTGCACGTTCTGGATGAGGCATCATCCCTAAGACATTACCAGCTTCATTACAAATACCAGCAATATTTTCTACACTACCATTTACATCCTCTTCATAAGTAAAAACGATTTGATTGTTTGCTTTTAATTGCGCTAAAGTTTGTTCATCACAAATATAATTACCTTCCCCATGAGCAACAGGAAGATCAATCACTTCATCTGTTTCATATTCAGAAGTAAATTTTGTTTGATTGTTGACTTTTAGGGGTGTTGTTTTACAAATAAAATGTAATGATTTATTACGAATTAAAGCTCCTGGTAACAAGCCAGCTTCTGTTAAAACTTGAAAACCATTACAAGTACCAAAGACAGGTTTTCCTTCTTGGGCAAAACGTTTTACTTCTGCCATAATTGGTGAAAAACGAGCAATCGCTCCACAACGCAGATAATCACCATATGAAAAGCCCCCAGGCAACAACACGCCATCAAAACCTGCTAATGAACCCACATCGTGGCGTACATATTCCGCTTCTGCTCCCATTACATCTTTAATCGCCCAAAGCATATCCATGTCACAATTAGAGCCGGGAAATACGACTACGGCGAATTTCATATTAGACTTCCTCCATTGCAGTAATTTCGTAACGATAAGTTTCCATGTTGACATTGGCTAATAATTTGTCACAAATATTTTCAATCATCTCTTCAACGGGATAAACACTTTTTGATACCTTAATTTCAAAATATTTTCCAATCCGAATTTCATCGATTTCTTCATAACCCATTCGGTGAACTGCCCCTTTAACCGCTTCTCCTTGGGGATCTAAAACTGATTCTTTATATGTTACATAAACTTTTACGAAATACATGCTACTGCTCCTCTACTAAAAATTGATTTTCTAAACGCGTTAATACTTCCTCATATACTGGAACCAAATCGCCTAAATCACGACGATAGATATCTTTATCTAAATGCTCATTAGTTGATAAATCCCACAAACGGCAGGTATCTGGTGAGATTTCATCAGCTAAAAGTAATTGACCGGTTTTGGTACGGCCAATTTCAATTTTAAAATCAATTAATTTAATTCCAATTTGTTCAAAAATTCGTTGCAACGCCACATTTACTTCTCGTGCCAAATGCTTGAGGTCGTTAATTTCTTTACCTGTAGCAAGTTTCAACAGTTTTACATGGTCATCATTAATAAATGGATCATCTAATGCATCTTCTTTGTAATAAAATTCTACAATTGGAAAATCTAAAGGTGTTCCTTCTTCAATTTGTAATCTTTTTGAAAAACTCCCAGCAGCAACATTGCGAACGACAACCTCTAATGGAATAATTTCCACACACTCGACTAATTGTTCGGTTTTAGATACATTTTTAACAAAATGTGATGGAATCCCTTCGCTTTTTAGTTGTTCAAAAATTAAGCTAGTAATTTGATTGTTTAAAGCACCTTTCCCAGCTACTCTATCCTTTTTCACACCATTTAAAGCTGTGGCTTGATCCAAATACTCTACCCAAAAAACATCTGGATTATCAGTAGCGTAAAGTTTTTTTGCTTTACCGGCATAGCGTAATTCCTTCTTTTGCATTTCGCACCTCGTTTTATTGACATTAAATTGAACAAACAACGAAATTGTTCGTGTTTAACTTGTGCTTATTTTAACAACTGATAAAATCAAGGTCAATATTTTTCAGGATATTAATGATTAAAACGAATATATTGTTCGTGTTTAACCTTAAAATACATGATTTCTTTTTTAGTTTTCCCATTGTCTTTTTTTTAATAAATTTTATTTAAATTTTATAATTTAGACTAGTATTTGATGAAGCGTTTACAACAAAACGAAAAAGTGATATAGTACTTTTAGATTCATTGATAGGATTTTTAGGGGGCTTATGGATGGAAAGTGACAATCAGGTAATTGCCAATTTTTTAGATTCGCTTACTTTTGATGATAGACGTCGTTTATTTAACGACTTGTTAGCAGTAGAAGAAGTTTACCAACTGAATAAGAACACTTCTTTTTACACTTTTCGCAAAGTAAAACAAGCTTCAAAACGCCAAGTGGACTGCCGTAAACGAATATTTCGTTATCAAAACAGTCACAACGAAGAATTAATTATTGAACAAATTCACGAGCAACGCTTTTTTAAAAACCATTACACTTTTAAAGTGTTTTTCAATTTAGAAGAGTATAATTTTTCTTTAGTGGAGACTTTACTTGCGATCCTTCGTGATGAAAGATTGCGCCACTATACACAACCAAAAGTTGCCTTTATTTAAAGTAGTTGTGATAAAAGTTCCTTCTAACACAACGTTTAATCGAAAAAGGCGGTATGACATTTTTTTGTCATACCGCCTTTTTTACTGCCACAAACTTTTTATCTACAAAAAAAGAAGCCTTAGCATTATCGCCACGACTTCTTTTAATCTTTATTCTAAACCTACTCGCTTAAAGATTGCATCAACATTTTTAAGGTGATAGTGGTAATCAAAAGCATCATCTAAATCCGCTTTAGTCAAAATTGACGTGATTTTATCGTCTTCTTCTAATAAAGGTCTAAAACTTGTTTGATGATCCCAAGCAAAAGCTGTTTTTGGTTGTACCAAATCGTAAGCTTCTTCTCTTGTCATACCTTTATCAATTAATTTTAACATCACCCTTTGACTATAAATTAAGCCAAAAGTTGCGTCCATGTTGCGTTTCATGTTTTCCGGAAAAACAGTCAAATTTTTAACAATATTACCAAAACGATTCAACATATAATCTAATAAAATTGTCGTATCTGGTACGATAATACGCTCAGCAGAAGAATGTGAAATATCACGTTCATGCCATAATGGAACATTTTCATAAGCAGTTAGCATATGCCCTCTAACAACCCGCGCTAAACCACACATATTTTCTGAACCAATCGGATTACGTTTGTGAGGCATTGCCGAAGAGCCTTTTTGCCCTTTAGCAAAATATTCCTCTACTTCTCTTGTTTCGGATTTTTGTAAGCTACGAATTTCTGTAGCAAAACGTTCAATACTAGTGGCAATTAATCCCAGTGCTGCAAAGTACTCCGCATGTAAATCTCGTGGCAGCACTTGCGTAGAAATTTCTTGGGGACGAATTCCTAAATTTTCACAAACGAATTCTTCAATAAAAGGTGGAATATTCGCAAAAGTTCCAACTGCACCGGAAATTTTACCTGCTTCTACTCCTTTTGCCGCATGTTCAAAACGTTCGATGTTACGTTTCATTTCTGAATACCAAGTAGCTAATTTCAAGCCAAAAGTTGTTGGTTCGGCATGAACACCATGAGTACGTCCCATACAAACTGTATTTTTATGTTCTCTGGCTTTATTGCCGATGATTTCTAAGAAATTTTGTAAGTCCTGACGTAGAATATCGTTGGCTTGTTTTAATAAATAGCCATAAGCAGTATCAACAACATCGGTACTGGTTAATCCGTAATGAACCCATTTGCGCTCTGATCCTAAACTTTCAGAAACAGCACGGGTAAAAGCTACGACGTCGTGGCGCGTTTGTTCTTCAATTTCTAAAATACGATCAATATCAAATTTTGCGTTCTCGCGAATTTTTTTAACGTCTTCTTTGGGAATTTCTCCTAATTCTGCCCAAGCTTCATCGGCTAAAATTTCAACTTCTAACCAGGCTTGATAACGATTTTGATCAGTCCAAATTGCACCCATTTCCGGGCGTGTGTAACGTTCTAACATGCAATAGCTCCTCGCTTATTTTAAATTTGAAAAAAATAGTTTCATCATATTAAAAAATACGACTAATCCCAAATATTTGTTTGATAAATTTCTTCTAATGTGGCATAGATGTCTTCTGTTGTAATGGTAATGTGTCCCATCTTACGTCCGGGCTTGGCCTGCGCTTTGCCGTAATAGTGAAATTGCCAGTTTGGCTTTCTAGCAATTAAATCATATGTTTCTTGCAACTCATCGCCTAAAATATTGACCATAACTGCATCGCTTAGTAATTTCACTTCCCCTAAAGGCCAACCGCAAATCCCACGAATATGAGCATCAAATTGACTTTGGTTACATGCTTCAATGGAATAATGTCCTGAATTATGCGGACGCGGTGCAAGTTCATTGACATAGATACTGCCAGTCTTGGTCAAAAACATCTCAATCGCTAACACTCCACGTAAATCCAGAGCTTTAGCAATCACCTTAGCAATTCGTTGAGCTTCTTCTACTACTTCTGGTGCGACTCTAGCCGGTGCAATAGTTTCATGTAAGATATTATGGCGATGAATATTTTCTACTACTGGAAACACCATAAACTCCCCGCTGCCATTTCCTGCTACCATGACAGATATTTCTTTTTCAAAAGGAATCCAAGCTTCCAGCTCACAAGTGCCAGAACGTAGCAAATTCATTGAAGGTGCTAAGTCTGCAGTACTATACAAAACGTATTGTCCTTTACCATCATAACCACCACGAGTTGTTTTTAAGACACAAGGATAACCAATACTATCAATGGCATCTTGAATATCTGTTGGACTAATAATTGTTTCATACGGTGCAATCACAATATTATTTGCTTCCAAGAAAGCTTTCTCCATTAACCGATCTTGTGTGATTGCTAAAAGATCAGTTCCTTGAGGGACATTAGCACTATAAATAATGGCATTTAAGGCATCAACACTCACATTTTCAAACTCATACGTAATCACATCACAGCGTCGAGCCATTTCTTCTAAAGCAAATACATCGTCATACGCTGCCACAATATGCCAATCTGCTACTTGTGCAGTTGGACAATCAGCAGCAGGATCTAAAACGCCGACGCGAAAACCCATTTCTTTTGCGCTAATGGTCATCATCCGACCTAATTGTCCACCACCCACAATGCCAATTACAGCGCCTGGTAATAAAGGCTTAACCAAGTTGATCACTACTTTCCATCACAATATCACGCATTTTTTCTCGCTTATTAGCTAATTTTTGCGCTATGTCTAAATCATACATGGAAAGCATCTGTGCCGCAAGTAGTCCGGCATTGGTTGCACCAGCTTGTCCAATTGCAGTCGTAGCTACTGGAATTCCACCAGGCATTTGTACAATTGAAAGCAGCGAATCTAAACCATTTAATGTTCGGGATTTAACTGGAACACCAATCACCGGTAATGTAGTTTTTGCTGCCACCATCCCCGGCAAATGAGCAGCACCACCTGCACCAGCGATAATTACTTTTAACCCGTTATCTCTTGCGTTTTCTGCAAATTCAAACATTAAATCTGGTGTTCTATGTGCAGAGACAACTTGCTTTATATAGCTAATTCCTAGCTCATCTAATTGTTCGCATGCGTACTTCATCGTTTCCCAATCTGACACGCTTCCCATAATAACTGCAACTTGTGGTTTCATGTTTTGCTCCTTTACAATTAACTTGTCATTATTGTAGCAAGTTAAAATTTAGCTGTAAATATTTACTCGAATATTAAACATACAAATTATAAATTCGTTCGTGTTTTAAACAAACATGCCGAACAACTTATTTTTCTCGTTGTCTTAGATAGATTTGTTCATGAAACGCAATGCTAAAATATTAATACCTTAATCTTATTTCTTACAAAAATTCAATAATTTCTTTAAAGACAAAAAAAACAAATGACATCATTTGACGTCATTTGCACATTTTTATTTCGTTTCACTAACTGCATTAGTTAAAGTTGTTTCTTTATCATCTTTTAAACCATTAAAAATCAAATTTAAAAGAATGGCAGTTAAACTACTCATCACAATCCCGTTACCGGTAAACATTTGCAATGTTTCTGGTAATTGACTGAACAATTGAGGCATCAAATTAAAACCTAAGCCAAAACTAAGTGAAACAGCGATTACTAATAAATTCTTATCATTATTAAAATCAACTTTAGCTAACATTTTCATTCCTTGGACAGCTACCATACCAAACATCACTAACATCCCACCGCCTAATACTGGCTCAGGAATAATTTGCGCAATCGCACCAATCTTAGGAAATAGACCTAAAATAATTAAAAAGATAGCGGAAAAATAAATCGGTTTTTTGGTTTTAATCCCTGATAATTGCACCAAGCCCACATTTTGAGAAAAACCTGTGTAAGGAAATGTATTGAAAATTCCGCCTAGAATAACAGCTAATCCTTCTGCACGATACCCGCGCTTTAAATCATCTTCATTGATTGCTTGACCGGTAATATCACCAAGAGCAAAGTAAACGCCAGTAGATTCCACCATACTTACAATCGAGATGATAATCATAAGTAAAATAGACCACACATCAAAGGTAGGTTTCCCAAAATAAAAAGGTTGCGGAATATGGAAAACAGGTGCGTGACCAATGGCAGCAAAATCAACCATCCCCATCAAGTAAGCTAAAAGAGTACCCCCAACAAGTCCTACTAAGACAGAAATTGAACGTAAAAATCCTTTAGCAAAAACTTGAATCCCGATAATTAATAAAATCGTGACAAAAGCTAAGATCAATTGATCAGGCTCGCCAAAGTTTTGCGCTGTAGCGTCACCACCACCCATTTTCGTAATAGCAACTGGAATTAAAGTTAAACCAATAACCGTAATAACCGTTCCTGTCACAAGTGAAGGAAATAACTTTTTGATCTTTGAAAAAAAGCCCGCGATTAAAACAACAAAAATACCAGAAGCAATAATTGAACCATAAATTGCACCAACACCTGATTTACTTCCAATTAAAATTAAAGGGGCAACGGCTTGAATCGCACAACCTAGTACGACTGGTAAACCAATCCCAAAAAATTTCGTGACCGTTAATTGTAACAATGTGGCAATCCCACACATAAAAATGTCAATAGAAATTAAATATGTCATTTGTGTTTCGTTAAAACCTAACCCAGTCCCAATTAAAAGTGGTACTGCTACTGCACCGGCGTACATTGCAAGTAAGTGTTGCAACCCTAAAACAGCTGCTTTTCCGTTTTGTGTCTGCTTATCCAATTAAGCATCCTCCTCGATAAATTCTACTTCACCTGCTTTTAATGATGCAATTCGGGCTAAAGAAACAACTTTAATCCCCATGTCTTCTAAAAGTTCTCGGCCATCTTGGAATGATTTTTCAATCACAATCCCGATTCCTTCTACATGAGCACCAGCTTGTTGACAAAGTTCAATCAAGCCCTTAGCCGCTTGGCCATTAGCCAAAAAGTCATCAATTAATAATACATTGTCGTTTTCAGTCAAAAATTTCTTAGAAATCGAAACAGTACTCGTCACCTGTTTAGTAAAAGAATAAACTTGCGCAGTCAAAAGTTCTTCGTTCATTGTTAAACTTTTAGACTTTCTAGCAAAAACTAAGGGAACCCCTAATTCTTGCGCAGTATAAAGCGCAGGAGCAATGCCAGAAGCTTCAATCGTAACAACTTTTGTGATATTAGCCGCTTGGAATACTTGGGCAAAGCGTTTGCCAATCGCCTCCATTAAGACCGGGTCAACTTGGTGGGTCACAAAACTATCCACTTTTAAAACACCGTCACCTAACACACGTCCGTCTTCTTTGATTCTTGCAACTAATTCTTTCATAATTACACTGCTCCTTTTTTAATTTTCATCTTTACTGCCAAACTAGCAAAAAAAGACGCTTTTTGCCAGTCTAAGCAAAAAAAGCGCCTTACGCACGTTTTTTGCTTATAGTCCAGTATTTACGGTACTGGGTAGAGACTGTCGACCAGATTACGACGATATATAAGCAGGTATGTATCTTACTGCGTCTTGCGCAATAAATTATGTATTGGAGTATAACACCTCATTTGAAAACTAGCAACCAATTTTCGTGAAAGTATGACAATTTTTGTAAGCTTTTTTCAAAAACTAGCATTTCCCCTTTAATAACACGAGGCAACACGAGGCAGTCATTTCATTTTTATGCCCCCTACTTTTTTACTGGCGCTACTTTTTAAAAAAATTATGCTACTATAACGTTAAAGTAAAAAGTAGAAGGTGTCATGATGCAAGCAAAAGAATTGGTTACTATTTTAGCGACTATGCCACAAAAAAAAGAGCACTACCAGCTTTATCTCGGTGAGCAACCAGTCACCAATTTAAAAATAGATGCAGCAGACGATTTTGTTTTTAGCGCTGAAAATAGGCAACCTGCCCTTACGTTACAAACTATTTTAGTTTTACTGATGACCAATAGAAGTCGTGAACTTTATTATTTGAAAGACAATCAAAAACGGAAAGTTTATGGTATAAAAGAAAAAGACAAAAAAATTATTTTATAAATAATTCGACTATTTTTTTGCCGTTTCACACAAAATTACACAAAAAATAGTCTGGCGTTATTGCATGATAACACCAGACCATCTTTTATTCTGGCTCTATAATTTATTGGACTGATGAATCAGAATTGATTCTTCAGTCCAATTTT
>MJGMH2__coassemble_934_pt1 | contig 33709 bp, 29 predicted proteins | sample MJGMH2__metabat2_low_PE_013 | metagenome-assembled genome bin MJGMH2
AAAATTGGACTGAAGAATCAATTCTGATTCATCAGTCCAATAAATTATAGAGCCATACAATTACCACTACTATTCCCATATTTACTCGTTTGTTTCATCTGGAATTTCAACATCGGGAAAAGTTATCGTAAACTTAGTTCCTTCGTTTAATTTACTATCTACTTTAATGCTTCCTTTGTGTAAACGAACCAATTGTTGGACAATTGGTAGACCAAGACCCGACTCACCAAATTTACGATTTTTTCTGGAAGGATCCGCTTTGTAATAACGATCCCAAATATTACGTTGTTGTTCTTCTGTCATGCCAATGCCTGTATCACTGATTTCAACGATTGTTTCCAAATATCCTTTTTTCAAATTGATATAAATATCACCATTTTGGGTAAACTGAATCGCATTTTGAATAATATTGACCACAATTTGGACAAACCGATCGTAATCAGCATATACATCAATCGGTTCAGTGACGTCAAAATGTAATGTATCCCCCGCCGCTTCTGCTTTTTTCTCAAGCTGTGTTAAAACATTTTGTAGGGCTTCTGTTCCATTGAATTTTTTAACTACAATCGAAATTTGATTGGTGCGAATTTTTTCATAGTCCAGATTTTCATTTACTAAACGAATTAAGCGTTCCGTTTCATTTTTCATTAAACGCACAGCGTTTTCTTTTTGGTTTTCAGGAATCGCATTGTATTCTAAACCTTCTAACAACCCGTTAATGGTGGTTAGAGGTGTTCGCATTTCATGAGAAGCATCGGCCATAAATTGTTTGCGCCGTTCTTCTTGTCTTTCAATTTCTTCTTGTGATTCTTTTAGAGAGATCGTCATTTTATTAAAATCATCTGCTAATTCATCAAATTCATCTTTATCATGAACAGGTAATTGTACATCGAAATTACCATTGGCAATTTCTTTTGTTGCTTTTTTCATGCGATTAATACGTCGCACCTGCATGCTGGCATAAAAGTAACTGATAATTAGCGCAATAACACTAGAGATGATAAAACCTTTAAACAAGTTCAACGTCACAGAATTAACACTATCTGAAATGTTTTTAGCTGGTTGCGTTACAATGAGCGCCCCGTAAAATTCACCTTCCAAATTAAAAGGCACCATGGCATAGGAAGTTACTTCTTTTTCACCAAATACATTTGTATCGGAAGTCTTTTTTTGCCGCTCACCTGCTTTTAAAGCATTCCACTGGCTTTCTGTAATTGAAAAATGAACGTTAGCATTATTGGGATAAGTAGATTTTCCACTTTTATTAATAAAGACAAAATTCACGTCTTGTTGGTTTAGGGCAAGTTCTGTGAACATCAGCGAATTATGCAGACTATCATCTGGTGTCGTTACATTAGCATTTGGTAGTTCCGCGTAATTTTGTGCAGTTTTTGCCACTGATTCTGCATATCCGAATAATTGCCGATAGTTATTATCTTCCATGGTTTGTTTGGTCAATTGCGTAAAAGAAATACCAACAATTAATAAAATTACGGCAATAACGACCCAAAAAGCCATCAACTGCTGATAGAGGTAACGCATTATGCCACCCCAGAATCATCAAATTTATACCCAACACCCCACACAGTTTGAATCACTTGTGGTCCTACTTTTTCTATTTTTTGCCGTAGTTTTTTAATATGAGCATCCACCGTCCGCTCATCCCCAAAATACTGATAGTCCCAAACTAATTCTAATAACTGTTCACGGGAAAAAACTTGGCGTGGTTTTTTTGCTAACGTGTACAATAAATCAAATTCTTTTGGTGTTAAACCATCAATTAAAGTATCATCTAAATACGCTTCTCTAGTTTTCGTATTCATTTTAAAGTGCTTGGTAACAATATCAAAAGTATTATCATCTTCTTTTTCAGTCGTAACACTTTCAGCCAGCTCACTACGACGATGCAATGCCTTCATCCTTGCAATTAATGTCAAAGGACTAAATGGTTTCGTGACATAATCATCTGCTCCCATTTCTAAACCAATAACTTGGTCACTTTCTGAATCTCTAGCCGTTAACATGATAATTGGTACTGTCTTGGAAATTTTACGAATTTCTCGTGCCACTGCCATACCATCTAAGCTGGGTAAATTCAAATCAAGTGTAATCATATCCCAATGTTCTGGTTCTTGCATAAATGCATCAAGACCTTCTTGGCCATCATACTTAAAAGTTGCTTCCCAACCTTCGTTTAAAAAAAACATCTGCATCATTTCTGAAACAGCTTCATTATCTTCAATCATTAAAATATTCATTTTTTCCCCTACCTTTCTGCTTCTTTTGCAGCATGTCGGCGATCAAATCGCTGTAATAATTCTTCTGTTCCAGCAAAAACACCAATAATTGGTAATGGAATTAAAAGCATTTCTGCAATAAAATAATTTGTATTTCCCGTCTCTTTTAGTAAAAAACCAATTCCAGCACAAATAAAACCAACTACTAATAATAACAAGCTATTTACTTTTTGCGCATAGCGCCAATTTTGGCTGTTTTTCTTTGCTAAAACAGAAGGATATCCATAAATTAAATTTGGCTTTTTAGCTGGAAATAAGAAGAAACAAAAACCGATAACCAGCATGATAACACCCACATATAAAAAAATCACAACTGTCTCACTCCTTGCTCATAGTATAACTGAAATTGTAAAGCAAGACCAACAACTTCACATTTTCTTCAAGTAAGCTTGCCTGTTTTTTCACCCTTTATTAAGAAAAATTACGGTAACAAATTAAATACCAACCAAAATATAAAATTCTACTCGCTTTTATTTCCATTGAGTATCTTGGCTTTTAAATTAAAAAGGCTAGTAAGGTTACGTTTAATTTGCTAAAGTGATAATGAGAAAACAAAACGATTGTAACAATCTATTTGATTACTTTACTTTCAAATATTTACAACTAAGATAGGAGAATGATACATGACGACGTATAAAGCAACAGCTTTTTTTGATTTAGACGGTACCTTACTGGATGATAAATCCCAAGTACGACCTGAAATTGCAAGTGCAATGACACAATTAAAAGAAAACAACGTCTTACCGGTCATCGCCACAGGACGTACCGAAGTGGAAGTGGCGTCCATTATGAAACAAGCCAATATTGACAGTGATATTATTATGAATGGCGCTTTTATTCGAGTCGACGGTGAAATTATCTTTTCTGATTTATACGAGAAAACACTAATTAAAGAAGTTTATGATGCCGCCAAAGCAAATGGTGATGCCATTTCTTTTTATAATGAAAACGAAATATGGTGTAACGAACATAATGAATTCTTACTAGGAGCTTACAACTTCATTCATACACCTGTTCCGCCATTAGACCCTGATGGCTATCTGACTAAACCTGTTAACATGTTACTCGTTTTAGGGCAAAACAATGACACTTATTACACTGAACGTTTCCCTCAGTTGAATTTTTATCGCAATACTCCTTACTCACTAGATACGGTTAAAAAGACCGTTTCAAAAGGCAATGCCGTTAAACTCTTGCAAGAAAAACTACAATTAACTAATGTTCCCGCCTATGCTTTTGGTGATGGTCCTAATGATGTCGCCCTTTTTGATGCTTGCGATATTAAAATAGCTATGGGTAATGGTGTGCCGTTGTTAAAAGAAAAAGCAGACTTTGTGACAAAAAGTAATACCGAGGGCGGAATTGTCCATGCATTGAAACATTTTGACTTAATTTAATTACTATAAAAGTAGCCAGACTTTTCATCGTCTGGCTTTCATGTTATAATTAACTTTGCTGTGATGCCCTATATAACGGGGACGTTACGGATTCGACAGGCATAGTTCGAGCTCGAATGGCGCTTCGTAGGTTACGGCTACGTTAAAACGTTACAGTTAAATATAACTGCTAAAAACGAAAACTCTTACGCTTTAGCTGCCTAAAAACAGTTAGCGTAGATCCTCCCGGCATCGCCCATGTGCTCGGGTAAGGGTCTCAAATTTAGTGGGATACGCTAAGTTTTTCCGTCTGTAAAACTTAGAAGAGATTATCAGACTAGCAAAGTAAAAAGCCTGTCCCTCGGCGTTTTACCGCGCGAATCTCAAAAGAGCGGACTATGAGCGTAGTCTTTTGGGTGGCGATGTGTTTGGACGCGGGTTCGACTCCCGCCGTCTCCATTGATAGTTTTCAGTGGTTTTCACTAGAGATACAAACCTTTTTAAATAAGGGTTTGTATCTCTTTTTTTAGCAAATTTTATTTTTTACAACAAAAGGAAGGTCAAAAGGAGGGTCATTTTTCTAGTGGCTTTCATAACGAGAGCACAACATATAAAAAGGCGACTATTTCTTTGCTAGTATCTAAGTACAACATATTCTTATCGTTATGGTTTTGTCATCTTTGTCTTAAACTTCCTCAAACTGTAAAAAAAGTTCATCATCTTGTAATCGATTATCGTGTTAAAATTTAGCAAAGGAGGTTTGCCCTTTGGAGAAACTATTTTTTGCACCATTTAATTGGCTTTATTCTTTATTATCTTGAAATAAAAATGCTTCAAAAGGCAGCGGAAATTTACCAGCTACTTTTTGAAGCATTTTTGATTTTTAGACTCCTGTTTTTTCTAAAAACCTTTTATTTTTAACTAAAGAAACATTCTACTTCTGCTTTACCATATACTTCTGAATATTTAACAACTACTTTTCCAAAGCGTTCTTGAATTTCATCATGATCAACCAAATCATATTTTTCAACGCTTAATACCAAACAATTTTCCAATTTTTTCACTACTTCACCAATTACTCTACGCTGAAGTCCCACTGGTTTACATTCGTATACTTGGCCTAAACTAATATTATCTTTATTCATCGCGACTCCTTTTATAATCTTTTTTTAATTATTTTGTAATATTAATATATCATTATTTAATGTTTATGCCAAGTATTTTTAACAATAAATAAAAAATAGTGCTGACAAAATGCCAGCACCACTTTATTTCATTAGTAATTGCGCATATTCTTCTAAAAATTTTTGGTCAATTTCATCATAGCTGTTGGTTTTACTACTATCTAAATCTAAAACACCAATTAATTCATTGTTTTTAATCAAAGGTACAACAATTTCTGACATAGCAGCAGAATCACAAGAAATATAATTTTCATATTCTTTGACATTCCCGACAATGACAGTTTGACGTTTTTGGGCGCTCTCGCCACATACACCTTTGCCCATTTGTATTCTGGTACAAGAAACTCGCCCTTGAAAAGGTCCCAAGATTAATTGGTCTGCTTTAAACAAATAATAGCCCGCAAAAACTGTATCTGGTAATGTTTCTTTTAATAAAGCTGATGAATTTGCTAAATTTGCTAATAAATCATCTTCAATTTCAAGTAATCCTTTTTGTTGTAATAATAGTAATTCATAAGCAGCTACTTTTTCTTCTTTTGTAAAAGCCACACACATCACCTCTTGTTGGCATTATACGCTAATCTCTTTTAAAATGCTTCTGTAAAATAAGCGAAATGACAAAAATTTTAACAAAAGAAATCGTGTGACAGTTTTTAAAATTTTGTGTAGGATAAACTGGGAGGTAAGTACATGAAAAAATGGTTCAAAATAATTTTAGCATTCATTAGCATTTTTCTTGTCGTTATAATTGGTTATCTGGGTTACGTATTTTTAAGTTATCATCGCATTCCGGATAATCAAAATTTAACGGTCAAAACAAGACAAACAAAAAAATTAGCAACAGAAAAATCATACCGCGCCTTAACTTATAATATTGGTTATGCTTCTTATCCACCAACATATAGTTTTTTTATGGACGGTGGAACTCAGTCACGAGCCGATAGTAAGGGTATTATATATAAAAATCTTGGGGGTATCACCAAAACCGTAAAAGCACAAAATCCAGACTTTATTTTTTATCAAGAGGTTGATGAAACGGGGGATCGTTCCTACCATGTCAATGAGGTGAATTTTCTCCAACAAAAATTTGGAAATTATAATACCGTTTATGGGGTTAATTATGACTCCCCTTATCTCTTTTATCCGTTTACCCAACCGATTGGAAAAACAAAATCTGGTTTAGTGACCTTAAGTAAGAGCTCTTTAACAAATGCCAAGCGCTATCAACTGCCGATTGATACCGGTGTAACGAAAATTTTAGATTATGACCGTGCTTTTACCGTCACAAGATCACCTGTTGAAAATGGTAAAGATATGGTAGTCATTAATATTCATCTTTCTGCTTATACCAAAGATAAAGCTGTCCAAAAAGCCCAATTAGAAAAACTAACTAATTTTTTAACCCAGGAATATCAAAAAGACAACTATGTTTTAGTCGCAGGAGATTTTAATCATGACATTTTGGGCAATGCACCAACTGTTTTTGGCACTACCAAAGAGCCATTGACTTGGACACATCCATTTCCAAAAGATCAATTACCACCAGGCTTTCATATCCCGACAGAAAATTTGGCGACCGCAAAAATTCCTTCTGCCCGAAATTTAAATGAGCCCTACAAAGAAGGTAAAACGTTTGTCACATTGATTGATGGCTTTATTGTTTCAGACAATATTTCAGTTAAAAACGTAGCTGTAGTTAATACATCTTTTGCTTATTCTGATCACAATCCGGTTACACTCGATTTTCAGTTAAAAAAATAAATCGGCCTAAATTTAATTTCAAACCTTAACCCTCAATATACAGGACTACGTCTGACATTTTGAGGGTTTATTTTTATAATTGTAGCCTCTGCTAAGAAACAATTCTTTGTTCGACGTTACATTGTTCAATCAATTCACTAACTATTTCTTGAATTGAAGCGATATTTTGCCAAGATAAATAGGAGTCAATGGGCAGTAGTGGCACCGAACAAGGAATCTTTAAGTCTTCTGTGGTTAAGATTAAATCGTAGGCCTCAAGGTTTTGAAAAAGTGTTGTTGTTTCGTGGTTTCCTTGGTATATTTCAAAATCACCATATATTTTTTTCTCTATTTGACTAGCCAAATAATTTTCGGCAGTTGGTGACAAATTGGAAAGTAATAAAATTTTAATTCTTTTTTGCCCCCACGAAATCCGTTCCACCCAGTCTGGTATAGTGGTTAAAATCCAATAGACATAGGAAATTACAAAATCTTTTTCGAAATAGAAATAATATTGCGCTGTAATGTCTTCAACTAACCTTGTGATTTTAGCGACACCGACTGGATAAGTTTTTGCCATTGCTAAAACAAAACTTTCTTTATCTAAACGAAGAATATTTACACACGTTCCTTTAGTAGCGTATAAAAAAGAAGAGTTTTGTAAAGTACAAATTAGTTGGACTTGTTCTTTTTGTGTCAAAGGTTTGATAAATGCTGCATTCAATTGTGTAATTAATTGCTCATGAATATCGTAGTGAACTTTCCCTCGTTCATTGTTTTTTACTATATAGTCCAACTGTTCTTCACTAAAAATCAAGCTATCACTATATAAAAGCCAAAAAGCATCCTGACAGCCTCTTTCATCTAAAGAAAAATCAAAACACTCTTTTACTAATTGCTGACAAGTGATAAATCGGGTCGTTAGTGGTAACTGAAGAAAGTCATTTTTTAATTGCCATTTGGGAAAATGATGCTGATTTTTCATACGCCACAAGCTAATATAAAAATTATAAGCCAATCGCTGAATAAAAATATGTTTAACAGGAAAATTATTTTTCACTAGAAAATCTGTTACAAATGCAAAAATTACCTCTTGATGTTCTTCTTTTAATTTTGGTAAATTAATTCCCATTTGAAAATGTTTTTCGTTAAAATAACGATAATATAATTGCCGAATCACACTCTCCTTACCTTCTAAGCGCAAAGGACGATGTTTTAGCTCAATATCTGCCTCTTTTAAGACAAGTTGAATTTTCTTCAAGTAGCGTTGCGTATTGGAAATACTTAAATATAAATCACTCGCTAATTCAGTAATATTTTCATGTTGTTCATAAAGTAATGCTTCAAAAATTTGAAACTCTGACGATCGCTGTAAAAATTCAGCATATAATCTACTGACAGGAGAATTTTTTTGAACTTTTAGTTGATATAAGCCTTTGTACTTCTCAATTGTCGCAACGTCTTGTTTTTCATTGACTAGGCGAATATCATTTAGTAAAACAGGCAAAGAACAGCGCAATTCCGCTATCAGGCGATCAGTAGGTAGTCCTTGTTTTGTTTCATACAATAATTCGATTAAGCGCAAATGACGTAACATACTTTTATTTAACAATGACCTTAAATTCATCAAATCACTCCTGACTAATATTTTTGCTAACTACTTTCTCATTTAGCTTAGCAAAAAATAATCATTTTACAATCATCCTCGTATCCTCTATTAGAAAAACCCCCATTTATGAGAATTAATTGCAACAAAAAAAGCCTTTTTCTAAATTGTCGTTAAACCAGAAATAAAGCTAAACTTTCCTCAGGTTTAAACGTAATTCAGCAGGCTTTTTATGCACTATGCTGCTTTAACTTGATTTAGATTTTCTACTAAGTTAGTCAAGTGAAGCAATAGTCTACTTTCTTGCTTCATATCAATCGAATGACGATGCGTCATTACGCTACCAATCAACAGTACAAAATATTTATTTCCTAGTTGCCATTTCTCTTCTACATTTAAATGATTCCATTGGTCATCCGCTTGAATTAATTCATAAAAAAACTGCTGAGAAACATCATGAATAGTCTGGCAAGTACAGCGTTTCTTTTTGGGGTAAAAAAAGATATGTAAAAACAAATCATAATATTTTTGGTTATACAATACAAAATGCTGTGCAAATTCAGCTAATCCATTTGAAGTATGAAACTCTTTTTGAAAGTCACAATGTATTTTTTTAAAGTAATTTACTACTAGCTCATGTTTTAATTCCGCCATCGAATCAAACTGCTTATAAATCGGCTGTGTACTCATTTTCATATAATCGGCCAAATTGCGGGTTGTCAATTCATCAAAGCCATATGTCTGAACAAATTTTGCCGCTTTATTTAGAATCATTTTTTTAGTAAATTTTGTTTTCCTCATATAACTCCTCCTCATCTAATAAAATTTTAACAATTCATTAAGAAGAAAAGTTTTATTATTTTTTAAACCTTTGTAAAAAATTAGAAAAACAGAAGCCGCTCTCTTGTCCTTTACTTTTCCTTTTTTAAAGGCTCTGTCTAAAGGTTAGACAAAAAAGTTCTAAAAAGCGTAGCGCCACTGCGGTAATTCTAAAAAAACCAGCTTTTTGGTACACTTTTATAATTACTTCAATGGCACAGCGGTTTTCAATTTTTAGTTTAGCTAGATAGCTATCTTACCTGTCATTATCTTGCTTAACATAACGTAACACCTCTTGAATATTTAACTCCGGATGAAAGTCATTAATATAAAACAGTTGTTCACTTTCAATTAAATCACCAATTTCATAATTACTTAGTACAATATCAAATTGATTATCGCGATTCCAAGCAGTGGCATACAAATTAGGGTATTTATTTAGCTCATATAAGTAATAATCCGTCATTTGGCGAGCTAGTAACTGATTACCCACGTAGTAAATACCAATGCGGTACAATGCTTCTTTTTTTTCTTGTAAGTAAAGAAAAGCACGGCCTAGGTTTCCTTTTAAAGGGTTCTTAATTTTCTGATAATTAAATAATTCAGGAAACCTATTTTCTAACTGTAAAACAATTTTCTCAAATTGATTTTTTTGATTAATAGCATCTAATTCATCAAGATAACGATTAAAAAAAATCGTTTGATCCATTATAATTTGTCCCTTTAACAAAATATTCTGCCAAATAGACTTAAGTACATTGTATACAATATAGTCATTTTCAGTTGCAGAAGCTTCAGATAAAGAAAAGAAAGCTTGTACAAAGCGGTAGCTAACAAAATTGTTACAACGTCCCAACTCATTTAATTCTCTAAATAGTAATGAGTCTGAAGAAGAAAAATGATGGCTCATAAAAAAGCAAATCAATCGACTAATTTCACTATCTTGTTGACCAGGAAAATATGGCAAATACTTTTGACATAAATCTTGCAAAATCGTAAAGCTCTTTAGGTTTTTTAGTCCCTCTACAAACCCCTCTCGATTCCCCAAATTACGAATTTCCTCAACAAAGTCAGATTCACTGGCTAAATAATCCTTTTTGCGTTCTGTTCGAACTTTTACTACCCATAAGTACATTGTCAATTCGTGTAAAAAAGAATAATTAACTCTAATTTCTAACTGTTCTTCTAGATCCGTAACAAAATCAAAAGGCAACAATTGCCCTTGGAAAAACTCAATTTTTTCGACTGGTAAAGTATTGAAAAATAAAGAACTGAAAAAATGTCGAATTTGCAACTCTGAGCCATGAATTTGATTATTTTTTATTATCAAATCAAATTCGGCTAATAATTCATTTAATTCCTTAATTTCAGCATAATAAGTGGCAACACTTAGACCATTGGAATCACAAAAATAGTTGATATTCACATTATCTTGATCAAAGATTTCCTTCAAAATTTTATACTTGCGAGAATAAAGGAGCAAATATTTGGTAATAAAACCTAAATTCTGTGTTAAATCAATATGTAAGTGATATTCGAGTGTAGAAGCTGTTAAATTAAAGCCATTCATACTTTCAAAAATTTTCTGAATATCTGCCACCAGTTTTAATAAAGTTGGACGTGTGAGTGATAGTTTTTTTGCAACTTCTTTTTTCGTAGCATGGCTTCCTTTTTGGGTAAGGTAGCGAAGAAATTCCATAATTTTTTGATCCCAATCATTTAGAAGTTCTCTTCTATACATAATATAACCTCTTCTCTAGCTTTAAAAGCTGCGACAAAAATTTGCTCACAATTTAAAGCAAGCCCATTATAACATAGACATTAAAATGAAATTTCCAAAATATGATAATAAAATGGAAATTTAATAAATGGATTTTCAAATTTCTTGAATTTTAGTTTATAGGTATAGAGTACATCTAACAAGGTATACACTAATAGCTTTGATATATCAGCTTTATTCAGCGATAAAAAGATATAATTCATTTAACAATAAAATTAATTTTTGATAAAAATAGTATAGCTTATTAACTTCCAAATTTCAGTTCTAATTTTTTATAATCGTAAAAACAATAAAATCATTTTTCATAAAATAACAACACTAATAAAAAAAGACTAAAAAAGTTGCACCTTTGCGGCTAACTTTTTTAGTCTTGTAGTTCCTTATTCTTTTAAACTATGCTTGTGTATCAATTACAGCGTCTGGATTTTCTAACACCCTACGATCGATTTCTTTAATACGTGTAGAAGTTACAATTCCAGCGACCATTGCATCACTCACGTTAATTGCTGTCCGTGCCATATCAATTAACGGTTCAACAGAAATAACCAAACCAACAATTGCGATTGGTAAATTCAAAGAACCTAAAACAATTAAGGAAGCAAAAGTTGCACCGCCACCGACACCAGCAACACCAAATGAACTGATTGTCACGACTGCTACTAACATTAATACAAATTGGACACTAAAAATATCTAGTCCTGCAGTTGGTGCAACAATAGTGGCTAACATCGCAGGATAAACGCCTGCACAACCGTTTTGCCCAATGGAAATACCAAAGCTTGCCGCAAAATTAGCAGTCGCATCGTCCACACCAAAAGCTTTGGTTTGTGTTTCAATGTTTAACGGCATCGCGCCAGCTGAAGAACGTGAAGTAAAAGCAAAACTCAAAACAGGCATTGCCTTTTTCAAATACGTTATTGGGTTTACTTTGACAAAACTTAAAACTAGTAAATGAACTAGCATGACCACAATTAAAGCACTATAAGAAGCAAGAATAAATTTACCCAAATTGACAATCGCAGCAAAATCGCTTGATGCCAGCACATTAGTCATTAATGCAAAGACGCCGTATGGTGTTAAGCGTAATACTAATGTTACAATCCGCATCACAATTTTATAAAGACTATCCATTAATTTTGAAAAAAACTCGGCTTCTTTAGGCGCTTTTCTTTTCACACCAAGATAAGCAACTCCAACAAAAGCAGAAAAGATAACTACACCAATTGTACTTGTCGCTCTAGTTCCCGCTAAATCAGCAAAGACATTCGTCGGGATAAAAGATAAGATTTGTTGTGGAATCGACAAGTTTTGTACTTGCGTTTGGCGTTCTGCTAACTCAGCTATCCGCGCAGACTCAGCTGCACCTTGTGTAAAAGAAGCACCATCTAAATTGAACAATACAATACTTGTATACCCTATTAAAGCTGCAACAGCGGTCGTTGCAAGTAAAGTAGCCAAGACAGTAAAACTAATTTTCCCTAATTTATTGCTTTCTTTCATGCGGGTAAAAGCACAAACAATCGAGACAAAAACAAGTGGCATAACCAGCATTTGTAAGAGGCTGACATACCCATTTCCGACAATTTTAATCCATTCCAAAGCACCAGTTACAACGGCATCTTTAGTTCCAAAAATTAATTGTAGTGCCCCGCCAAAAATGATACCGGCAAAAAGTGCTACAAAAACGCGGGTTGAAAATTTCAAGTGTTTTTTTTGTTGGCGCCAAAAAACAAAAAGTAACGCCGCAAAAACCAGCAATACAGCTATGATCCATACAGTAGTCATCAAATACCCCCAAATAATTCCATTAACATTTTTTGTGACAATTTATCGTTTTTCTAAAAAAAGAATTTCGATTTACTTATTATAAGTTAGTTTACTTTATCTGTCTGTTCTCACGGCTTATGAAAACGATTTAAAAATCAATTTGTTTTTATTCACTTAGCAAAAGTCAAATTCAAAAAATTTTTTTATGAAATATAGGAAATTCGCTTAACATTTTAATATCCTAATGTTCAGTCTAAAAAGAGTGACCGCAAAAAACAGCAGCTAATCTACTCATTTGCAGTCACGAATACTTATCTATTTCTAAATTAATTTATTTACTAAATCTCAAAAAGAAACATCGGAACAAACTCCTATTTTCTTGAAGCTAAAATGAAATAGCTGACAGCGCCACCTATATATAATAAAAACGTCATCTCAAAGCCAGTAGACAATACTGGCACCATTCTTAGTAAAAAGATACCTTAACTAACGCTCTCATTATTTTTAATGAAGTACATGCGTTGACCGGCCATTTGAATAGCAGCATCTTGGAGGGCCGATAATATTTCTTGATGTAATTTAGTCGCAACCGTTGTCCCTTTTGTGTAGTAAACTACATAACGTGTTTTTAGTAGCACGCCATTTTCATTCACATCCACAATTTGAACCGGTTTTAACTCGCCATCAAAAAGTTGTAATTGTTTTAACACAACTTCTTTATATAACGGATCAGCCAAATATTCTTTTTCAAAATTTTGATAATAAGTTAAGAGAATATCTGCTATAATTTTTTGCGCCTTTTGCCAATCACTTTCAAAAGCTAATAAATAGCTAATTTCTTTCCAAACAAAAGGGGTCACATCATTGTAGTTGTAAACAGCTGTCGTTAATATTTTACTATTTGGAATTTTAATTGTGCGGCCAGTTGGTGCTTCTGCTTCAAACCAATTACTAATTTCCATTAGCGTAAAATACAATAACCCAACGGAAATTACTTCTCCTTTGATTGTATCGATTTCGATGCGATCATAAATTCGAAAGTGATGTTTATTAACGATTAAAAACCAGCCGGCAAGATTACTGATTAACCCTTTAATAGATAACGAAATAATGACACCAATAAAGACGAGTAAAATGATAAGTGCATCAAGCGCATTTAACCACAAACCTAATAAGCTAATCAAAAAGAAAAAACGTAAAACAAAATGAGTCAGTGTATTCACGACATTTAATAGCTTAATATTGGCAATGATTTTACGCCAAAACTTTTTAAAAAACCATTCTAAAAGGATTAGAAGCATCAACAAAATAACAGATATACCACTTTTACCAGTTAATTGATTAGGATCTTTGACATTATTAATTATTTCAGTAAAAATTTTTTCCAAAAAATCACTGACTCCACTCTCCATTTTTCCCCTCCTGTCGTCGTTTACTTTTATGTTACGCTATCTCAGAAAGTTAGACAAATAAAAGCATAAAAGGTTGCGACAGAAGCGACCAGTTTCAAGAAATAAGATGGAACCCCCGAAGAAGCTACTTTTGTCACACGTTTATTCGGAAATAGGAGATGAGACAAAACTTCTGTCACACCCGCTCTCAAATAATAACCAGATGTATTCATTTTACTTTATGTAAAAATCATCGCTCCTTTTAGCTATAAAAAAAGCGACTGGAAAGAAAATATCACTTTCTTTCCAGCCTGGCTGATAATCTTTACTAATTTTTATTCAACGCGTGGTTCTCTTGCTTCTTGGACATTTTCTTTTACATCTTGTGCGCCATCACTGACTTTATCGCCAGCTTTTCCTAACGCTGCTTTGGCTTTTTCAGTTTGTTTTGAAGCAAAATCACCAGTTGCAGACGCTGCGTCTGATAATTGATCTTGAACAGTTACAGAATCTTTTTCATGTTGTTCTTTTGTTTTCACATCTACAACATCCACATTTACTTCAATCACATCTAAACCTGTCATCTTTTTAACTTCACGGGCAATAACTTCTTTAATTTGATTATAAATGTTGGTAATATCTTTACCATATTCAGCTACAATTGAAAGATCAACAGCAACTTGTTTTTTACCAACTTCTACATCAATACCTGAAGTTGGGTTATCTGTGTTTACTAATTTTCCAGCGATATTGGAGAAGAAGCCGCCATCAACAGTTAGTAAACCACTAATTTCATCTAAAGCAATCCCGATGATTTTTTCAACGACTTTATCGTCAAAAGTCAATTCACCTTTAATTCCCTCTGCTTTTTCTACTGGTGGTTTTGGTGGTACCGGTTTTGTTTCTGGTTTCATGTTTGGTGTTTTGTTTTCCATGCTTAATTCCTCCTAAATATTTCTTAACCGAACTTGCGGTTTATTACCTATTTTTTATTTTTTGAACGGAATTGTTCGAAAAATCCAATTGATTGCAGATAAAAGCCCAAGTATAAACCAATTGCTGTAAATATTATTAAAAGCAATGTTTTCAAAATGCCAATCGTAAGGATTAAAATTGCCAATAATAAACCAAGGGCTCCGCAAATCAAAGGATATTTATATTGTGCGACTAATTCTTTCATTATTATCCCTCCTATTGAACTCTTGGTTCGTCATCTTCGTATTTTTGTTCACGAAAATCTTTAAAGACAACATCGGTTACGATTTCCTGTTTAGCACCGAATAACTGGTTTAAATCATTTTTGATTTTATCTGATAGAAGTTCTTGTCGCTGTGTTGTCTGAAAGACTTTGCGCATTTGACCACTAACGTAGATTTTAATTTTCTTTTTCTTAATTACCGCTTTAACATTTGGGTTGGCAATAAATGGTTCTTCTTTCACTGCTGTTAAGACGTAGTTTTCAATCGCCTTTTTCTGAATCGTTAAACTACCATTTTCAGTCTCAATTTCTAGTTGATTGCTGACTTTTGGGAAAAAGATTATTACAAAAATACAAATGACAAGTAAAATCAACAATCCAGCAGCTGTCCAAAATAGAAACTGTCCCATTACACTACCCACAAAAGGATAAGCATTAAAAGGTAATAATGAAAACGATAGATTTGCAACATATTGCGTTGTAATTAACGTATGCATTAAGGGAAAGAACAAGAAAAAGATAACTAAAAGTAAGACTACCTTCATACTTTTTCGCATACAATCACATCCTTTTTATGCTGCTTTTCGTCCGAAGAAAAAAGACACGACGGCAACTAAAATTACTGCTCCAATTAATGAAGGGATGATTGCCATTCCGCCAATCACAGGTCCCCAGCTACCAAATAACGCTTGGCCAATTGCCGATCCAACTAAACCAGCTATGACATTGTAAATTATCCCCATTGAAGAACCTTTGTTGGTAATTGCACCCGCAATCGCACCGATGACACCTCCAACAATTAACGACCATAATAAGCCCATAAATAAAACTCCTTTCACTTTTTATTTAAACGTCCATCTAAAACGTTTACGTTTGATCAATCTCTATAAAAATCATAGCATTTACTGAAAAAAATATTAAACAAAGTGTACTTCATAAATACAGAAATAATTATAAAAAAACAAATTTTTTTTGAATTAAATTGAATATATTTTCTAATCTATACTGGAATTGTCTTTCAACAACCCCATTAAACCATGACGTCACTAGTCTATGAGGAATTAATTAAAAGAAAAGAAAAATAGCGGTTTTATTTAAAAAATTCGCTCCTTTTATATAAATAAAAAAACAGAATAAAATATTAAGAATTTCTTAAGACGATTTTTTTCAAAATCTGAAAGTAAAAAGATAATTTTATTACTGGTAAAATTATTTTTTCACAAATTGCCTAAAATCAAAGAATTCAAAGTATTTCAGCCATAAAAAAGCTTCTTTTTATAAAATGTAAGTATACAAAAAAGGGTATTGAAAATGATTTAAAAATCATTTTCAATACCCTTTTACAAAATACATTTTAGTGAATATTGCCGATTAAGCGGCGAATAGGTTTTTTTGCACTGTATAATAAAATACCGACTATTACTGCCACCCCGCCAACTATTGCAAAGTAACTACCTTCTGTACTAGGTGAATAAAACCGCGTAATCTGAGCATTAATTGCTTGTGAAGAAGCATCTGCTAATAGCCAGATCGCTAAAGTTTGTGCTTCAAACGCTTTAGGGGCTAATTTTGTAGTCACAGATAACCCAACCGGTGACAAGCACATTTCACCTGCAATCATAATAAAGAAACTAGCCACTAGCCACAAAGGACTGACTTTTTCATTTACACCATAAATTAAGCTTGGAAACATTAATAATACAAAAGATAGTCCGGCTAAAATTAAGCCAATTGCAAATTTCACTTCTGTTGTTGGTTGTTTTTTACCCAATTTTGTCCATAACCAGACAAACACAGGTGTTAATAGCACAACAAATAATGGATTTAAAGTTTGGTATAAGCTAGCAGGAATCGTAATTCCAAAGATAGTTGCTTGGGTACGGTCCGCTGCAAATAAAGCCAAAATAGAAGAACCTTGCTCTTCTAGTGACCAAAATACAATCGCTGATAAGAATAAAGGAATGTATGCCAATACTTTTTTCTTTTCATCTGCTGTTACGTCTTTTGAACGTAACATCGTAGTGAAATAATAAACAGGCAATAAAACACCTAAAATACTTACACTATCAATGAAAAAGTCAACGTCTAAATGATTGGTTAACGCTGCTCCACCAAAAATAATAACTACAGCGATCAATGCGATAAATAGATTACGGAAAAATTTCTTTCGTTCTGCGCCAACAAGTGGATTTGCGACTTCTACCCCAACGTTAGCTAAGGTTTTCCGCCCTTGCAGACGATATTGTACTAACCCAAAAAACATACCGACAGCAGCAATAGAAAATCCTAAGTGGTAATTAACTTTTTGACCTAAAGTCCCCACAATAATCGGCGCAATTAAACTACCAATATTAATCCCCATATAAAAAATTGAAAAAGCTGTATCACGTCTTAAATCTTCTTTAGAATACAAATGCCCAACCATGCCGGAGACATTTGATTTTAGCATCCCTGTGCCAATTACAATTAAAATCATTGAAATAAATAGCGCTGCTAAGCCAAATGGCGTTGCTAAAACGATATGGCCAAACATAATGAAAATACCGCCATAAAAGACTGTTTTGTGAGAACCTAGAAGTCGATCTGAAATCCAGCCCCCAACAATACTTGACATATAAACCATTGAACCATAAATAGACATAATCGCCACAGCTGTTGCCTTTGGTAAACCCAGACCACCATTTGTGACAGCATCGTACATATAATAAAGTAAAATTGCCCGCATACCATAATAGCTAAATCGTTCCCACATCTCAGTGAAAAAAAGCGTCGCAAGCCCTCGTGGTTGCCCCATAAAAGTTTTTTCTTCCATATTAAAGCTCCTTTTGCTTCAGTATTTTAAATAGATAAATTTTTCTGAAAATTCACAGGGACTAGTTTATTCTTTTCATTTATAAATTTCAAGAATAATTAACTGAGAGAAATTTATTTAAATAACCACCATTTTTAATGTCAATGAGAATTTTAAATTTTGTTTTTGCTTCATCAGTTTTAAATCAAGATTTTTCAATTTTTTTCATGAGACAAGAGTTATTTTTTTCACATTAAGAGGGTAGTATGGGACTAAAAAATATTCTACTTCATTAGTAAATATATCAGCTCAGATTTCTATCTTTATCGTATCAATCGATAAAAACGAACAAAATAAAACTAAAAATATTATAAACCAAACAAATTAATGCAAATAAAAACATTTGGGAGTAAAATAAAAAGGAAAGAAGAAAGGAGTAAAAAATGAAAACAACTCAAGATCCATCTTTTAAAACTTATGGCCGCACTATAACAGAACATGATTTTAGCAATATGGTGATCACGATGGAAGAAAAAAAGCTGATCGCCACACCAAAAGAAGGAAATCAATATCTCGCTTCAGTCCCAGCAATTGAAGCTTTGCCAGAATTTGATTGGGTGCAAAAAAATATTTTTGCAGGCTTACCAATTCAGTTTGGTTCTGGCGCTGGACATAACAAAGCAATCACCGCCATTGAATTTCATCAAGGTAGTGAAGTAATTGTCGCACTTACTGACGCAATTTTGGTTGTAGGGCATCGTTACGATATTGTAGATAATACTTACGATGCAACTCTAATGGAAAGTTTTTTACTAGAAAAAGGCACCGCAATTGAACTATTCAGTACAACTTTACATTACAGTCCCATTGAAACAAATGAAGATGGCTACCAACAGGCAATTGCTTTAATTAAAGGGACAAATACTCCATTAACCACAGAAGTTGATAATCCTCTTGTTAAAGTAACGAATAAATTTATGCTTGTCCATCCATCCCGTACCGATAAAATTGCAGCTGGCTTTCAAGTGGGATTAATTGATAAACGAATTGAATGACTACCAATTTCTTAATTTGACAGTAATCGTTAATACAAAAGCAAAAAGACACTAAATTATAATTTAAGCTAGCAAAAAAGGAGTTGTTAATAACAGACTCCTTTTTTTGCTATACTGTATTTTCATTGTCTATAAACTTTACTTTTTATGCTCACAATAATTCTTGGTAACGCCCAATATAAAATCGTTTAACTAACGTAACTAATGTAAGATAAGCTATAATCGTCAGAATTAGCCATAACCAGTAATTCGTTGGTAATATCGCGAGCCCTAAATTGTGACCAAATGTTGTAAAAGGTAAAATAGAACCAATTAAAATTCCTAATGAAGTGATTGTCATCATAATAAACGAGCCACGACTTTGAATAAATGGAATTTTAGGTGTACGTAATGCATGTAAGACAAGCGTTTGAGACCATAGTGACTCCACAAACCAGCCAGCGTGGAAGAGAGCAATAAAAGCTAGTTGTTGTTGTGGGTTTAATGTATGGTAGTTTCCTCCGATTACAGCCGGACAAATAATAAAATACATTAATAAATACGTAGTAATATCAAAAACAGAACTTGTTGGGCCCAACCATAGCATAAATTTTCCAATTGTTTTAGCTTGCCAGCGTTTTGGCGTAACTAAATACTCATTATCCATCCGATCCCAAGGAATTGAAACACATGAGATATCATAAATAAGATTTAAAAAGAGAATTTGTAATGGCAACATTGGTAAAAATGGCAAGAAAGTACTAGCTACTAAAACTGAAAACATATTGCCAAAATTAGAACTTGCAGTCGCTTTAATATACTTCATAATATTGCCAAAAGTTTCGCGACCCAAAATAATTCCACGCTCTAAGACCATTAAATCTTTTTCCAATAAGATAACGTCTGCAGATTCTTTGGCGATATCAACTGCTGTATCCACCGAAATGCCGACATCTGCGGCTTTCATTGCCGGCGCATCATTAATGCCATCCCCAAGAAAACCTACAGTATGACCGTTTTCTCTTAAAACAGTCGTAATTTGTTGTTTTTGCTGTGGATTTAGCTTTACAAAAATGTTGTTTTCTTCCACTAATTTACTTAGTTTTTGCTTCGATACTTTACTAAGATCTTCTCCACTAATAATATTTTCGTCTTTTAGTCCCACTTGTTGGCAGACAGATTTTGTTACTAATGCATTGTCACCGGTTAAGACTTTGACCCCTACACCGTGATTTTTTAATGTTTCCAATGCTTGTTTGGTCGTTTCCTTTGGTGGATCAAGAAAAGCTAAATAACCGATTAAAACCATTTCAGCTTCGTCAGAAATTGAAAACTCACCAACAACACTTGGATTAGTTTTTTGAGCTACGGCAATTACCCGCAAGCCATCTTCATTTAGCTCGTTCACTTTTTCTAAAACCTTTTGTTTAACCGCTTGTGTTAATGCCGTAATTTTGCCGTCAATCTCAACAAAACTAGCAATTTGCAGCATTTCTTCGACTGCGCCTTTTGTGATCATTTGTGTTTTTCCACTTGGATCTTCTACGACTACACTCATTCTTCTACGTTCAAAATCAAAAGGAATTTCATCCACCTTTTTATAACGAATTTTATTTGTGTCCAATTGCTTCCTAGCCGTTTCAATAATCGCAACATCTAATAAATTCTTTAACCCAGTCTGATAGTGGCTATTTAAATAAGCATGGCGTAAAACCCGCTCATCTTCATTACCATTTAAGTCCAAATGATATTCTAAAATGATTTTATCTTGCGTTAGAGTTCCTGTTTTATCCGTACACAAAACATCGATTGCGCCAAAGTTTTGAATGGAATTCAAATTTTTAATGACAGTGCCTTTTTTTGCCATAACAGTAGCACCCTTAACCAAATTGGTAGTCACAATCATTGGTAACATTTCTGGAGTTAAACCGACAGCTACTGAAAGTCCAAACAAAAACGCTTCTAGCCAATCACCTTTAGTAAACCCATTGATGATGATTACAGTTGGTGCCATTAATGCCATAAATTTAATAAACACAAATGAGGTCTTTTTGATACCAGTTTCAAAACTGGTCTTAACCGGTGTACTAGCTAATGACTCTGCGATATTTCCAAATAATGTCTGATTGCCAGTCGCAATTACAATTCCTTTAGCACTTCCACTGACTACATTGCTTCCCATATACACCATATTTTCATAACTAGTTTCTGTATTACGTTTCGTGATAAGTGCTTCGGCACGTTTTTCGACCGGGTAACTCTCTCCTGTCAAAGCTGATTGTGAAATAAATAAATCTTTTGTATTTACAAGACGCATGTCAGCCGGAATCATATCTCCGGCAGCTAATTTTACAATATCCCCACAAACAATTTCTGACATCGGAATTTCAACATATTGATTTTCTCGTTTAACTGTAGCTGTCACTTTAACTAAAGACTTCAACTTTTCTGCAGCTTGATTAGAACGAACCGACTGAATCAAAGTCATAGTACCACTAATTAATACCATCGCAAAAATTATCCCACTACCAAAAAAATCACGTTCTTCAGGAGATGCAATAACAACATCTGTCACAAATGATGTAATCCCAAGCCCAATTAAAACCAAAGTAAATGGCGTAATATACGCTTTTAGTGCTTCAATGAAAAGTGGCATTTTCTTTCCATATGCAATTTTGTTATCCCCATATTTTGCTCTTTGGTCTTCAGCTTGTTCAAAGGATAATCCTCTGTTGGAACTTTGAAATGTCTCAAAAATATTGTTTACTGTCTTTTTGGCCATTAATTCATAATTAACACTATTTCGTTTTAGTTTTTTCTTTTCCATCTTCTCTTCCTTCTCTCCAATAAACATTCGCCACAATAAAATTCCTATCCCTAAAAATAGGACAAATTCTCCTAGCGTTTTCATAAAAAAACCTCCTGAGCTAGGGTTTGGAGAGCTGAGGAGTTAAAAACAAATAGACAATAATTGCCTTTTATTTTGTTTTCCCCATTTCTGCAAACCCATGTTCTTCGAACTACTATCGTCCATTTGTTTTCATCTCCTCGTTTCAAAATGCTTTGCGTATTTAGCAGTAATTACCAATCGGCTACTCTTACTTGTCTTTAAAAAATGTAAATTTAAAGCAACATCTCTTTTTCTCCTTTCGCTTTATTGGAAAATCACAATCAGACCAACAAAAAAAACGGCTTTTCGCAGTAAACTCCACGAAAAGCCGTACCATAATTATCAAAACACATGATAAATAGACGTTGATCTAATCGTTGAGTTTTGGCACTATACAACGTAAAGATAAACATCTTAGCTACCTTAAGAAGAGCCTTGTATTCGACAATTCCTGTTCTACCCATTGGCGTCTCTCGACATTTTTGGGCAGTAGCCTGTGTTTGTATAGGAGCCTCACCTAACAAATCATATTTTATTTTCCGTTGAAAGAATAACAAACGAAAAACAGCTTGTCAACTACTACTAAATAAAAAAATTATTCAATACTGAAAATATGTGTATTTATTTCACATTAATCTAGTATTTCTTTATTGTAAAAAATATTTTATAACAAGTTTTTATCTTGTGAATTTTATTGCTGTTATTTGAAAGTAAATACTGGGGTTAAAGTCGTAGTTGAACTGATTTATCCATTTCAAAATGTCCGATATGATTTTTTGAGGGTTGATAGGTACTAATCATATTTACTTCGAGATATTTTTCAAAAATCTTTTCTTTCAAAAGAAAATCATTCTGCGAATCATTATTCCAGTAAGAAATACCACAACAAATAATTGATACAATATAACTAATATTGATAGATCGTTTTCATTTATCAACGTATAAGAACAAGGTAAAAAAAGAAAGGTTAACTACTAATTACATAGAATATTAGAATACTATTTAATCAGTATCCTAAAAAATCATTGTTTATTCTGACAATATAAACTAATTCACAACCAGTAAGTGAAGTATTATCAAATATCCCAAACAACATCTAGATTCTATCTAAATTATCTACAAATTTCATTGAATAGTTAAAAATTGTAAATCTACAATACTTATTTTTTAGAATAAGACAGACAAATTCACATTTAATCTTTTGGTGAAATTGGTATATAAAGGTGATAATCATAAAAACTACTTATAGGTCAAATCTCTATAATCGGTAAACATTTATTACCTAAATATTCCGATAGAATATTCTCTTTCTTTAATTTTGTCCTCAACCATTATCTTACTTGATTTTGGATAGACATTTGTTTCCTCAATAGCTTGTACTAATTTATCTTTAGTATCAACTAAAACTACACCAATACTTGATCCGTTATCAAAAGTTTTTACAACAGTAGAAAGATTTATCGAAAATAAGTTACTTTTTTTTGTAACAATTACCAACTAGCCGTTGGTAAACTATTAATTCATATAACGTCCTATTCTCTTCACTAAAATCATAACAGTAAAAACTATATTTTTTCTGTTAACTCAGTTGCATCTTTGAACAGATTAAACATAAAATTTTAAAATGTTTTAAAAACAGGGACGGATAAAGGACATTTTGTATGTACACCACATCGTTTCGCTTTTGTCACAGGAATTGTAAAACGACATAGGAGGCTATAACTATATCGAACAAAACAAAATATAATTTTTACGGCTATCAGGCAAGCTATAAAAGAAGCCCAATTAAAAGGGATCAGACGTAGGACAGTTAGCACAAAAAGATAGCCTTGCGTCCAAAATCATATCATTGAAAATAGCTAATCAAACTAATCTTATCGTTATCCAAATGATACTAAGAGGCTCTCAAAACTAGTGTTTAAAACTAGACTTGAGAGCCCTAACGATATTTCCATTTATGAGTTATTCTTCAATATAAAGTAAAGAGCTATCCCTATAACAATCGCGAAAATCACAAAACCTATAGTAATTATGCATCCTATCCTATAAAATTACCGATACTTATTATCTAAAAAAGTATTATTGGATTTATTCAGTAAATATCTCCAATTTTTCAAACATTTGGTTGAGTCTATGTTCGTCAAAAGGTAAGTATTCAGCAATAGTAAATCCTTTTATACTACTATTATCCTCAACAAGTTTTAAAAGTCTCTCTAATTCATCCATCGTCATTTTCCCACCTTCTGCCCCATCACCCACTAAATTTTTATTAGCAAAATACGTAGAATGGAACAATGATGCATCCAATATGTCAATATCAAAATGTAATAAAATATGATCATAGCGACTGATAAACTCTTTGATTTCTTCATCTTGAAGAAAGTTTTCTGTTTGAATTTTATAGTTGACACCAGTTTCATCCAAAAACTTCTGTTGATAATCATGAAGATTTTGTAAGCCCACAAAAAGGATATCTTCTGCCGCAAACGGCTTATTTTTCATTCTTTCTGCCATCATATTCTCGCCATGCCCCATTAAAGAACGCAGTACCATAGCATGAGTATAAGGATATCCATCGGCTACTTCGGTTACATCAGGATGTGCATCAAACCAAAGAATACCAACATTATCATATTTTCCGTGCAGATAATCAAAAGGAGCCAGTGAAACGAAGCAATTACCGCCGATAGTTATAATTTTGTCTGGATTTTCCTTTTCAATCTGCTGCATTGCACTCTCTAATCCATGAATAACTTCTTCTTTCCCGTAAATACCATCTGTAACTTCTTTTTCTTTTCCATTTGGTGGAACGATATCTACCTTAACTAGAGGCTGGTTTTTATTAACTGGTAAAATATATTGTAGCAATTGAGCACCAAAATAATACGTTTCAATCCCACCGCTTACATAGTCTGGATATAATAATCTTATAGTTTTCATTCTCTTTTCCTTTCACTTTTATTAGTTTGGAAATTATAATTATCAGGGTATTTTCCCTTATGTTTACCTACTTTTATTTTTTAGAGAATATCTGTTCATTAAAATGTAACAAGGAAATAAAAAAATGCAAGGCAATAGAGTGCTGTTTTAATATAAATTATTTGATTATCTATATCTTCAACTTAAGCTAAATTTGCTGATAACTTATCATCAAATAAGTTCATTCCATGTTGCTCGATTGTACTTTTATACCAATCAAAACTCTTCTTTTTATAGCGTTTTAGAGTTCCATCACCATTATTATCCTTATCTACATAAATAAAACCATATCGCTTTTTCATTTCACATACACTATTACTTACGATATCAATTGGTCCCCAACTAGTATATCCCAATACTTCAACTCCATCTTGAATTGCTTCATTGACCTGAATGAGATGTTTAGTGAGATAATCAATTCGATAGTCATCCTCTACAGTTAGAGTTCCATCATTCAATTCTACTAGCTGGTCAATAGCCCCTAGTCCATTTTCAACAATAAACAGAGGTAATTGATAACGATCATATAGCAAATTCAACATATAACGTAAACCTTCTGGATCAATTTGCCACCCCCATTCAGATTCAGCCAGATAAGGGTTCTTAACCGCACTCATAATGTTTCCCCGTGATTGGATATTTAACTCTTCATCAGCAGTTGCGCAATAGCTCATGTAATAGCTAAAAGAAATAAAATCAACTGTATGTGCTAGAATTTCTTTATCTTGTTGTGTAATTTCAATAAAAATATCGTTTTCTCTAAAATAGCGATGCATATAGTTCGGATATTTTCCTCTTACATGAACATCTGCAAAAAATAATGTTTCACGATCTTTATGCATCATTTCAAGCATGTCGGTGGGATTAGGAGTAAGAGGATACATTGGTCCTCCAGCAATCATACAACCAATCATTAGTGATGAATCAATTTCATGTCCAATCTTTGTTGCTAAAGCACTGGCTACTAACTGATGATGAACAGCTTGATAGAGTTCACTTTGACTAATTGTATCTAAGTCTCCTAAAATCCCAGCGCCATTAAAAGGGGCGTGAAGAATCATATTTATTTCATTGAAAGTCAACCAATATTTCACTTTTTTTGCATAACGGTTAAAAAGAGTTCTGGCATATTTTGCAAATAGATCAATTAGATGCCGATTTGACCATCCCCCATATTTTGTTACCAAGCTTAAAGGCATCTCATAATGTGACATGGTAACCACAGCTTCAATATCATATTTTGCTAGTTCATCAATAACATCATCGTAAAACCTAAGTCCAGCCTCATTAGGTTCACTGTCGTCACCATTAGGAAAAATTCTTGCCCAAGAAATTGATATACGTAAAACTTTAAAACCCATTTCCGCAAATAGCTTAATATCTTCTTTATAGTGATGGTAAAAATCAATTGCATCTTTTTTTAAATAATTTTCTGGTGGCGGTATCATAACTTTTCCAAAAACACCGGATGGTAAAGCATCAGCTGTACTCAATCCTTTACCATCTGTTAGTGTTGCACCTTCACATTGGTTCGCTGCAAGAGCTCCTCCCCACAAAAAACCTTTAGGAAATGGCTGGACTGACTGTGGCATTTATCTCACTCTCTTTCTCTACTTGCGCTTCAATAATTTTTGTACCTTGATTTACATTTGTTTCCAAATTTGAAAACTCAAACTTATTAAATTCTTTTGAATTAGTAATGATTACCATCGTGATTGGATTATAACCTGCTTTTTGAATATGTGGTAAATCAAATGTTAGTAATGTATCTTTTACTGTTACTTTATCGCCAACATTTACCTTTGTATCAAATCCTTCTCCATTGAGATTCACAGTGTCTAATCCAATGTGGATTAATACTTCAACACCTTGGTCACTCATCAGACCAATCGCATGTTTAGAAGGAAAAATATTCAATACTTTTCCAGAAACAGGGGAAGAAACAATACCACTAGTAGGTATTACCGCAAAACCTTCTCCAAGCATTCCAGTTGAAAAGATTTCATCTGGTACTTTATCTAAAGATACCGCAGAACCTTCTAATGGACTAAATACTTCTACTTCATCTCCACTAGTAGTACCGTCTTCATCAACTAATATATCCTTGTAACCCCAGACCCAAACAATGGCAAAAGTTGCAACAAACCCAATTACCATTGAAATAGAAGCATTAATCAAATTCATCCAACCATTTGGACCAATGTAAGCGACTAATGAAAGCAATCCTGGTGAACAAAAACTAAAACACCGCACACCCGTTATCCCTGCATAAAAACCGCCCAATCCTCCGCCAATCATAACTGAAGCTAAGATTTTTTTGTATTTCAGAGTTACAGCAAACAAAGCAGGTTCTGTCACTCCCAGAAGAGCCGTCGCTCCAGTAGTAAAGCCTGTTTTTCGTAATTCCTTGTTGTTTGTCCGTAGTGCTACGGCTAATGAAGCTGCCCCTTGCGCAATATTACTTGGTAAGTTCCCTGGGCCGGCAATTGTTTCATAGCCATTTGACGCGATAGATTGTAACATAAATGGAACCAACCCATAATGCATACCTGTTGTTACCATTAATGGAAAAATGAAGCCAATAATAGTTGGAACCAACCACCCTGCATAACCTTCAATTGTATTTAATACTGTACTAATACCGATACCCGTCACAAATCCTAGCGGTCCTAAAATGACAAAAGTAATAGCTGAAACAATTAGAATATTTAACAATGGTTTAAAGAAAAATTGTAACATTTTAGGAATAATTTTATTTAAAGCCAAATCACAATATTTTAATGCAAAAACCATTAGGATTACTGGGATAACGCTTGCATTATAGGATGCAAGTGTTACTGGTACTCCCCCAACATTCACAAAATTTAAATTGAATGCATCAGTAACTAATGCGCGATAATCAGGATGAAGCATTGCACCAGCAATAGCAACCGCAATAAATTGATTCACTTCAAGCTTTTGGGCAGCAGTAAAAGCAAGCATCACTGGAAGAAAGAACAAAGGTGCATCTCCAATAAAATTAATAAAATAATAAACGTCTCCTTCCGTATTGATACCTAATAAAACAGCTAGAGCCAATACAGACTTAATTAACCCAGCACCAATAATAGCTGGAAGAATAGGTGTAAAGATCGCAGGAATAAAATCAAAAATACGGTCAATTATTTTTTTCTTTTGTGTAGGTTCTTTTATTTTACCATTTATAACGCCAATCTTATCATTAATGGCTTTGTAAACATTAGGTACCTCATTACCAATAATAACTTGAAATTGCCCACCACTCTTAGCGACTCCCAAAACACCATCGATTTTTTTAATTTGATTTTCATCTGCTTTGCTTTCATCATGCAAGGTAAAACGAAGTCTTGTTGCACAATGAGTAAATCCAGAAATGTTTTCTTTACCACCAATTCCACTAAGGATACTATTTCCCAACTGTTCATAATTCATAATTATTTCTCCTCGTTATTTTATTTGGTTAACCACATCGATACTTTACCACTCATTTGAAGCGCTTACTTACAATAAAAAAGAAATTGAAACTTAGTGTCACAATTTCTCTCTTTTCTAGAGTAAATTTGCAACTTAAGAGTCAATTTCCCGTTCGTTTATCATTTTATTTTGGATAACCTCTAGCGAATTGTTTTTATTCTGCTCATAATTTGAAACCAAATTAGCAACAAATAGAACATCAATAGCATAATTAGCTGCGGTTATTGCAGTGATGACTTCCATACTTAAAATCAGTTTTTTATTATAGATAACCAAATACTCATTACAACATGCCGCTAAGGAGCCATCTTCCCCATCACCGATTCCTATTACAAAAATACCTTCCTTTTTCAATCTTTTGGCAATTGAAATCATCTGTTGATTTTTACCTGTAAAGGATATAATTAGTGCAATTCGATTATTCTTATTTCTAGAAGCAATCAAATAATGTTCATTAAGACCTTCGTGAGCTTCAGCTTCAATGCCCAATGTAGCAAATTTGAATGCAGCTGATTTTGCTATAGTAGAAGTAATTCCAGTACCATATATATCTAATTTCAAAACATGTTTAAATCGATTCAAAATCCTATTTAATTGATTAGTATTTAACGAGAGTCTCGTGTTACTCACTGCTTTTTCATAAATTGCTGGCACAATTGTAGTTACTTCTTTAAGCGATGTATTCCCATCCACAGGTTCATCGTCTAACATCTCTGTTAGGCGCTTTGTCTCGACTAACTCTTGTGAAAGCCGTTTTTGCAATTCAATATACCCATATACACCCAACTTTTTACAGAAACGAATGACTGTTGCTTTACTTGTATACGTTCTTTTTGCTAAATCATTGATACTAATCTCTGTCACTTCTAACAAATTATCCAAAATATACTTGGCAATGATTCTTTCAGTATTGGTAAAACCATTTTTTGTTTCTAATTGATCAATAATCATTAACCTCACACCAGTCCTCTCCTACTCCTTATTTTAAGGTATAAAAAAAGAGAATGGAACCTTCTATTGGTATTTCCTTGTTCGTTAAGAAAATGCACTTACTAAATTGAGAGGATTGACGATTTCTTCCTTGAGTTTTTTGGCTCGTGCGTGGAAAACTGCCACTCTATTAAATTGCTTGCGACTGAGTTAGTTATTTCAAGATTCTCTCTATTCTAAAATTAAATCAAGGTAGTATAGATTTTCAACTGAGTCACAATCAATCTAATTCATATTAAGAAAGTACTTCATGTTCTATCTTACTATTGCAATTGGTAATCGAAGGAATGCTACTAAAAAATATTGGTAGCATCTTTAACATCCTGTTATTGATACAATCCATAGTATGGGGACCTCAACACCTGTTATAACATGGAAAACATCAGATGATCGTAATTGGCGCCTTTGCTAAAAAATGTATTGCATCATCCATGTGATAATGACCAAAGCGAACTTTACGAAATCCATCAGTAAGGAAACATTTTTTATACTTAACAAAATACTGCTTGTTTCATACAATTATATTCGGCATATAATGAAGTCGTACTTTCAAAAAGCACAATACCATAACTGAAAGTTCGCTTCACTTCATAAAGTTTACTTACGTCATAATGGATCGTTACCTCTTGCGAATGAGTATCCTCATCAGCAAAGACAATCACAGGACAAATCATTATCCAATTGTTTGACCTAATAAAGCAACGTCGCAAACAATCGCCAATTTCTAAATCCCGGATTTTCATAAAATAAATCTCCTTTCTCTATTGAATAAAAAATCTAGACGTTCAAAATATAATTTAAACGTCTAGACTAGATTTTTTCTATTTAGTTTTATACTTTTGAGATAAGCTATTTCTCTGTTTATAGATCTTTATCCTTCGATAGTCGAAGCCTATCTCTGACATTAACTCTTCCCAACTCTTATTTGTTCTTCTCGTTATTGTATCAACTGATGGCAGATTCGGGGACAGAGCTAGTTACCAGAACTTCGTCATGGACAAATCATTTTGTAAGTGTAATCGAATTATTTCTTACCTTAATTCTACCATCAATTCAAATTTGGTAAATGAAGAACCATTTTGATAGAGAAAAAAGCCCTTGATATACAAGGACTTTTCACAGATTTCAGATTTCCAAGGAAGTTTCCCGTGTTTATCTTCTGATTTCTTTGATACTTGTGAAAAGTCGTTAAAGTATTGATATAAAAGGATTTTTATTACTTCTGACTACATATTGACTACTTTGTTAAAAAATCGTTTTTCAAGAATCCTGTAATACCAGTGCTTTCACCGCTTTTTTAACTCTCTAAAGAACTAAAAGCAATCAGAGGTTTTACCTTTTCATTTGACGTTAAGTGGCGATAAATTTTCGAAGTTGTTTGGTCAGTATGGCCTAAGCGATCTTTCAAGACTTCCCAGCTACAGTGTTCTGCTACTAAGCTTGCCATTGTATGACGAGCTAAATGAGTATGAAATGGCTTATTAATTCCTGAACGATTCACGCACCGTTTAACGTGATCATTTACATACTCTCGACGATAGGGAACACCACGCTTACTAGAATCAAGATACACAAACAAATATGTTTCTTCTATAGTAAACCTGTAATGTTGCCTCATCTCATCCAAAGCCTTAATCAACTGTTGTAGCTTTTCCATAACTAGAGGAGTTACTAGAACTCGTCTAGCAGAACTAACTGTCTTAGTAGTTTCAATTCGAAAGTCCTTGCTTTTACCTTTGACTGCTGTTTGCTTATAGAATAGAATTTCATTTCTTTTGAAATCTATATCTTCAGGTTGTAGGGCAAGAGCCTCGCTGACACGGCAACCAGTGTAAAATAGAACATGGAATAGTACAGACATTGGTAACTCCTCATGAACAATGCCATAATTCAAAAAAGTTCTCAATTCATCGACAGTAAGAAACTTGTCCTCAATATTATTCACGGCTTCTTTTAAATCAGTTACCGTTAACTGATATTTTGGCATTCTCACAGACTTCATTGGGTTTTCACTTATCAAATTCTTTCTTTGGCAGTATTTGAAAACCATATTCAGAACTTGAATAAGTGATTGTAAACTATTTTTGGCATAGCCAACATTTGTTCCATTAACGCCACATTCCTTTAAGGTAAAAAGTAGTTCTTGAAGGCAGTCAGGTGATAAATCAGATAACTTTTTATCACCAATCCATCGAACAATAATTCTTAATTGTTCTTCTCGCTTATCATAGGTTGTTTCCTTTTGCTCATTTAACGAACGGTAATATTGGAACCATTGCTCACCTACAGCACTAAACTTGTCATTGCTTGCAACAATTTTTTTCTTAAGCCTTTGTTGTTTCTCCATTTCAAGATAAGCGAGTTGTGCCTCACGTTTTGACTTAAAGCCACGTCTTGTTGTCCGGTACGCTTGGAAATACCATGTGATTCTACCTGTGGAACTGATTTGCTTCTTGAAACGATCTTTTTTTTCCATTTACAGATTCCTCCCTTGAGAGAAGAACCCCTTAAGCGGAAAAATATAAAATCTCTTATTCTCTATATACTTATTGTACCGCAAGTATAGAAGAAATGAAATATTATAAGGAACGCAATATACGAAGCTGTTCACAATAGTCATCTGAATCACTCTTTCTCATCCATTCTAAAACATCATCACGAAAATAGTGTCCCCGAATCCCATACCAACAGGGAGGAAACTCACCAAGTTTTACTAAACGGTTCAGTGTACTATCACTTATCTGAAACAGTCGCTTTAAATCAGCGTTTGTTAAAACCAGAGGTAAATGACTAACTGCAAGCAATTTTTCCGTGTAATCTTCCAGTTTTTTTTGTAAAATTGAATAGAACTCTATTTCCAGAGAATTAACATTTGTTTTAACTTCCAACTCCATCACCCTTCTCTATCAAATTCAAAACGACCACCACGGTACCCCCTTGAAATTGTAAAAAACCACTCCAGTACCCCATTAAAACGGACTAGAAAAGAGGAATTTTTAATATGAAACAAGGAATCGCAGACATAAGAATAATTAAAGAAATTCTTGAAAAATCTACGGCTAATGCGATAGCATCCGGAACAGGAATCAATTTGAGTACAGTAAAAAAACTTAAAAGTGGAGAAAGAGCTGTAGAAAAATTAAATCTTGCCGATGCTATTAAAATCACAGAATTTGGCATGAAAAATATGCCGACCAAAATCGAAATATGGAAGTAGTAGTTTTTCTGATCTATCAGCTGCTTTACCAAAGCACATAGGAATTTCACCTCCCCCCAGTAATGGCGGGCCAATTTGGTTACGGAAGTATCATTATCGTAGCCGCGATTCTCATATTTAAATTTGTCGCTCAAAGAAAAACTTTGTCATGGCGTAACTAGAAAATCGTAATCTACTTGTACTGATAGATTTACTATTCACTTGTCAAAGAGCGTTAGGCTATTTTCAGCCTATGGAAATCCTTTATTTTAAACTTATAAAAAACTTCCATAGAATGAAAAGGAAAGGGAAAAAATACTTTAACGAGTTGTGTCAAATTCAAGTATCTTCTCAATCAATTTCGTTTCCAGTTGTCTACGCATATATTCATCTACGTACATAACCACTCCTTTTTCTTCTTCATAGATAGGTTTCATGGCTAATCGTGAAATATAATTTTGATATTTTGACAGAATGATGGACATGGCGATTGAATCACCAGAGACTGCGGCTTCAATAGTAGTTACTGGTATAAACGGTATATATCGCTTATTTTGCTTCATAGTTGCCACCCAAATACTTTCCTAACTCTTCCAAGGCCACTTGTCGTTGGTACCAAACACTGCCAAGACTTTTCCCAATAATATCGCCAATTTCGCGATCATTGAGTCCAATGAAGAAGGACATCAAAATGATTTCTTGTCTTAGACTAGGTAATGCAGTAATTGCATTTGCCAACTCCCCATTAGAAATAAAGATTTTCATACCTAGGACAGTAAAACTTCCACTACTATTCAAATTTGGTTCTGAATAATAGAACTCTGTACCCAATCCTCTTTGTTCCAATATTTCCATTGAGATCTGACGTTGACGAAATCTAGCGTATTTCTTTTGAATGTTTAATGCCTCATTGCGGACTACTTTCTTACAAAAACTGTCAAACACATGTCGAATGTGGGTTTCTTCTGAGTCACCCATAAAATTCTCCTCCTAAAAATTCATTCAACTCGTTTTACTTCTATCCCTTTCCATTATTACTACAATCTGGGAGCGAGCATTTTTCGAAAAAACTAAAATTTTTTCCAAAAAAAAAGCGCACAGACAAATTTGTCTATACGCCTCACGGTTCTGTTGCAAAGTTTTAAATAAAGAATAAAATCCCTTACGGTATCTATGATT
>MJGMH2__coassemble_938_pt1 | contig 32927 bp, 25 predicted proteins | sample MJGMH2__metabat2_low_PE_013 | metagenome-assembled genome bin MJGMH2
TGTTTTGGTTTCACTTAAATCTTTTCCATCAGTCCTGATTGACAAAGAGCCAAAATATAAAAGGGCTTTTTTCTATTGGTCAAAGCGCTAAAATTTGGCTACTCGTTGGTTAGCTTGCTAGCATTTCATTACTTGGCTTCAATACAAAATAAAACAGGCGGCTGATTTTTTTGATTGATAAATTGATAAGCTAAAACATTGTATTGCTTTTGAGGTAATTGTTGGCAATAAGTTTTGATGGCATCTAATTCGGCTTGACCGCCACTATGACCATAGTAACAGACCACCACAATTCGTCCTTTTGGTAATAAATGAGCTAAAAGAGCATCAAGTGCTTTTTTGGTTGTCTGTGGTAGTGTAATCACTTGTTTATCACTTTTGGGTAGATAACCGAGATTAAAAATAGCTGCCTTGATTTTTTCTTCCTGCAAGTACTCTGCCACATTTTCATGACCGTCTAAATGTAAGTGTACTGCCTTTTTTTCAGGAAAAGGAGCAAGTTTTTCTTTGGTTGCCAAAAGGGCAGCCTCTTGAATATCAAAAGCATCTACTTTACCATTTTCTCCCACTAATTGAGCTAAAAAAAGTGTATCATGCCCATTTCCCATCGTGGCGTCTACGACATGATCTCCTGTTACCACGACTTCACTTAAAAGTTCGTGACTATAGCGCATCGCTGCTTTAAGCATGAATTCCCGCCTCCAACAGGACATTTTTACTGCCTTGGTAAGTATCACGCCGCTTCATTTCATCATCAATCGCATTTAAAACTTCCCATTTTTTTAAACTCCACATAGGACCAATTAAAGAATCCCAAGGAGCATCACCAGTTAAGCGATGAATGATGATTTCTGGTGGAATTAACTCCAATTGATCACAAATGACATTGACATAACTCTTGCGACTCATCAATTGTAAACGTCCTTCGTGATAATCTCGTAGCATGCGGGTGTTACGCATTAAATGCAACAAATGCAATTTAATCCCTTGAATATCACTATCTAATAAGGTCCGCCGCACATTTTCTACCATCATTTCTGGTGTTTCCTCTGGTAAACCATTTATTAAATGTGTACAAACGCGGATATTATGCTTACGTAAGCGGGCAACCGCATCCACATAGGTTGTGTAATCATGGGCACGGTTAATAATTTTACTGGTTTTTTCGTAAGTCGTTTGTAGACCTAGTTCCACCCACAAATAGAGACGTTCATTTAATTCAGCTAAATAGTCCACGACATCTTCTGGTAAGCAATCAGGTCTGGTTCCAACTGATAAACCTACCACACCAGGTAAATTTACGACTTGTTCAAATCGTTCTTTAATCACGGCTAAAGGTGCATGAGTATTGGTAAAGTTTTGAAAATAAACGATGTATTGATCGACCTGAGGCCATTTTTGATGCATCATATCAATTTCTTTGTGAAATTGGACGGGTAATGGATCTTCTGGAGCGACAATCATATCACCAGACCCAGAAACACTACAAAAAGTACAACCGCCACGAGCGACAGTGCCATCGCGATTAGGACAATCAAAGCCACCATCTACTGGCACTTTAAAAATTTTACCGCCAAACTGCTGACGTAAAGCATAATTCCAGGAATGGTAACGTTTATTGGCGTCGTCACTATATAAAAAAGTCATTTCTTGCCACCTCGTTATTTCTGTTGATTTTTAAAACGCCAGACAAAGCGTTTTTCACTAAAGTACGGATAAGTTAAACATAACCATCCTAATGCCAAACTGTAACCACCAAGAATATCTGTAGGAAAATGCACACCTACATAAATTCGACTTGCCCCGATTAAGACGATTAAAATGCCTAATCCAACTTGTAAAGCAAGGCGGAGGTTTTTGTTTTGAATGAGCCCTGGCAAAATAAAAATTAACGTCCCATATAAAATCATACTGGCACAAGCATGACCACTTGGAAAACTATAGCTATGTTCATTTACTAAATGCAAAAGAGTCGGGCGCGGTCTTTGGAAAACTAATTTAATTAACGGGTTAACTAAACCAGAAACCAGCGCTACATTTATAAATAACCACAACGCTTCAGCATAGTATTTCCCTCGATATAAGAGGAATAAAAAGGCTGCTGCTAAGATGACGACCGTCACTGGATTGGCAAATTTTGTAATCCAAATAAAAAAATTATTCCAATTAGGATAAGGGGCACGAATGATATTCGTCACAAAATTATCGAATCCATGTAGCCATTGACGATAAAACTTCACGACATAACCTAAAAAAACAAAAAGTAATAGTGAACAACTACCAGCAAACTGGTAATAAAGTTTATGTTTCATAAATTCTCCTTTACAATTCTTGCAAATAATTTCGTCACAATGGGATTATTATAGCATGAGATTTCATTCTTTTATGATTGCTGATGAAATTTCATGGTTATTAAGAAGGTATTAAAAAAATGCGAAAAATTCGCTTTTTCACATTTTTGTTAAATAATCTAAAAACATTTTATAAAAACGAATTATTGTAATCGTTTTGCAATATTCGAGCACTTTTTTAATAACGGAAAATTTTGACTTTTAAGGTGATAAAATCTTGAATATATAAATAATATCTGTAATAAAAATAACAAAATAAAGATAATGTTACAGTAGTTTAACAAATTGTGGAAATAACCATTTTAATCTTTTAATAAAAAAAGATACCTTGTATACTTATTATTAAGAAAAGTTTAAAAAGGAGGCGAGCAACTTGGCCCAACTTGTTTCTCGTAAAGTACGACGGAAAGAAGAAAAACAAATCAAGTTTTATCGCGATGCTAAAAAGAATGCAGCGATCGTTGGAACGACATTGACCGCTTGTTCTATCGTCGCGCCTTTAGCAAAACCCGTAACAGCAGAGGCAGCCAATACTAATCAAGCACAAGTATCACAAGATTTAAGCCAAACTGCTACGCGTAGTAATTCAACAGCTCTTATCACAGAATTGGCGGCCCACGCACAACCGGTGGCAGCAGCTAACGATTTATACGCTTCTGTCATGATTGCCCAAGCGATTGTGGAAAGTGGTTGGGGTACAAGTAGCTTATCACGAGCACCTTACTATAACTTATTTGGGATAAAAGGCAGTTATAATGGTCAAACTGTTTATATGAATACATTAGAATATTTAAACGGCAAATGGGTAACAATGAAAGAACCTTTCCGTGATTATCCTTCCTATAAGGAATCTTTTGCTGATAATGCTGCGACACTTCGCAATGTTTACATCGGCGGCCAATACTACTATCGTGGTGCATGGAAAAGCAATACCAAATCATATCGCGATGCTACGGCTTGGCTGACTGGTCGTTATGCGACTGCACCAAATTACGCTTCAGTTTTAAATAATGTTATTGAAACATATGGTTTAACCCGTTATGATACACCAGCTAGTGGCAATGCCGGTGGCGGTGCTTCAACTGGAAACTCAAATGGTGGTACGAATTCATCAAATAATAGTTCTAGTGGTTCAGCAAGTACTAGCCAATATTACACGGTCAAAAGTGGTGACTCTGTTTGGGGCATCTCAAACAAATATGGCATTAGTATGAACGATTTAATTAGCTGGAATAATATTAAAAATAATTTTATTTATCCAGGTCAACGTCTTATCGTTAAAAAAGGGACGTCAAGTTCTACTAATACCAACTCGAATTCTAATTCAAGTAACTCTTCTCAAAATACGAATAAGCCAAGTGGCAACACATCAAGCAGTACCACTCAATATTACACAGTTAAAAGTGGCGATTCTGTTTGGGGGATTTCTAATAAATATGGTATTAGTATGAGCAGTCTGGTAAGTTGGAATAATATTAAAAATAATTTTATCTATCCAGGCCAACGACTCATCGTTAAAAAAGGAACATCAAGTTCTGCTAATACTAATTCGAATTCAAATTCAAGCAATTCTTCCCAAAATACGAATAAACCAAGTGGGAATACGACTGCCAACACGACAGCTAAAACATATTACACGGTTAAAAGTGGTGATTCTGTTTGGAGCATTTCAAACAAATATGGTATTAGCATGAATTCTTTAATTAGCTGGAATGGCATTAAAAATAACTTTATTTATCCAGGGCAACGTTTAGTCGTCCGCAATGGAAGTGCAAGTACAAGTTCAACTGCGAATAAACCAGCCCAAAGTAATACGACTAGTCAAAGTAATACGAATACAAGTAAACCGACAACTACTAGTGGTCAAAACCAATACTACACCATTCAAAGTGGGGAATCGGTTTGGTCTGTATCGAATAAGTATAAAATTTCAATGGATCAGTTCCGCCAATGGAACAATATTAAAAATGATTTTATTTATCCAGGTCAAAAAGTTATTGTCAAAAAAGGTAGTACTACCCAAACTAACTCCGCACAAAATAATGCTAGTTCAAGTAGCAAGACATATAAAGTTCAAAGTGGTGACTCTGTTTGGGGCATTGCCAATAAATTTGGCATCACCATGGATAAATTAATTCAATTAAATAAAATTCAAAACAATTTCATTTATCCCGGTCAAACCTTGAAAGTAAAATAATATTTGAATTTTGCCATATTCTTTGTTAGTATAGCTAACAAGTAGAAAATTACGCTGTGAGAAGGAATAGTAAAAAGTAGCGCGTTGTAGAGAGCACATGGTTGGTGGAAATGTGTACGCACCCTTTTGAACTCGCCTTTTAGCGTTAATAGCTGAAGTAGGCAGTAGGCTGTTACGGTGACGATCGTTACAACGTTTGAGGCTCATCTTTTTTGGTGAGTAAAATTAGGTGGTACCACGTAGATTACGTCCTATAAAAAGCATAGCTTTTTATAGGACTTTTTTTATCTGGCTGAATAACAGTCAATTAACTTTTAGGAGGATTTTGCAGTGTACGATCATAAGCAAATTGAAAAAAAATGGCAAAAGTATTGGGCAAAACACAATACGTTTAATACCCACGACAAAACAGATCAACCGAAGTTTTATGCCTTAGATATGTTTCCTTACCCCTCTGGACAAGGTTTACATGTTGGGCACCCAGAAGGTTATACCGCAACCGATATTTTATCACGGATGAAGCGGGCGCAAGGTTACAGCGTGTTACATCCAATGGGGTGGGATGCTTTTGGTTTACCAGCAGAGCAATATGCTTTAGATACAGGCAACGACCCAGCGGAATTTACTAAAAAAAATATTGAAACGTTTAAACGTCAAATTAATTCATTAGGCTTTAGTTATGATTGGAATCGTGAAATCAACACGACTGATCCCGAATATTATAAATGGACGCAATGGATTTTTACTAAATTATATGAAAAAGGCTTGGCTTATGAAGCTGAAGTTGCGGTTAACTGGGTACCAGAATTAGGTACGGTTATTTCCAATGAAGAAGTGATTGATGGCAAGAGTGAGCGCGGTGGTTACGATGTGGTGAGACGACCAATGCGTCAATGGATGCTAAAAATTACTGCTTATGCTGATCGCTTATTAGATGATCTTGATTTAGTTGACTGGCCAGAAAGCATCAAAGAAATGCAACGCAATTGGATTGGTCGTTCGGTGGGGGCAAATGTTACTTTTAAAGTAGCCAATACAACAGAAGACTTCACTGTTTTTACCACTAGACCTGATACTTTGTTTGGAGCAACGTATGCTGTTTTAGCACCCGAACTTGATTTAGTGGAAAGAATTACTACGCCAGAACAAAAAGAAGCTGTAGCAGCTTATATTGCGCAAGCAGCGAAAAAATCCGAATTAGCTCGGACAGACTTAGCAAAAGAAAAAACAGGTGTCTTCACGGGAGCTTATGCAATCAATCCTGTCAACGGCAAAGAAATTCCGATTTGGATTGCCGATTATGTACTTTCAAGTTATGGAACCGGGGCGATTATGGCCGTTCCTGCTCACGATGAACGTGACTATGAATTTGCCAAAACGTTTGATTTGGCTATCGTTCCTGTTTTAGCCGGTGGCGACGTAACAAAAGAAGCCTTTACTGGTGATGGTAAACATATCAACTCTGACTTTTTAGATGGTTTAAACAAAGAAGAAGCTATTGAAAAAATGAATGCTTGGCTAGAAGAAAACGGTGTAGGGAAAAAAGAAGTCAGCTATCGTCTACGTGACTGGTTATTCTCCCGTCAACGTTATTGGGGTGAACCAATTCCAATTATTCACTGGGAAGATGGCACGACGACAACTGTGCCAGTAGAAGAGTTACCGTTGCGTTTGCCTGTGACAAAAAACATTAAACCAAGTGGAACTGGTGAATCTCCTTTAGCCAATATTGAAGAGTGGATTAATGTTGTCGATGAAAAAACTGGCAAAAAAGGACGTCGTGAAACCAATACAATGCCACAATGGGCGGGGAGTTCTTGGTATCATTTACGTTATATCGATCCGCACAATAAAACAGCTTTAGCTGATTATGATAAGTTAGAACGCTGGTTACCAGTGGACATTTATATCGGAGGAGCAGAACACGCAGTCTTACACTTGTTATATGCGCGTTTTTGGCACAAATTTTTATATGATATCGGTGTTGTTCCAACTAAAGAACCGTATCAAAAATTATTTAACCAAGGGATGATTTTGGGAGAAAACAATGAAAAAATGTCGAAATCTCGCGGTAACGTGGTTAATCCAGATGATGTCGTAGAAAAATACGGTGCTGATACATTGCGGATGTATGAAATGTTTATGGGACCTTTGGACGCATCAATTGCTTGGAGTGAAAATGGTCTAGAAGGCAGCCGCAAATTCTTAGAACGGGTATGGCGTTTAATCGTAGATGAAGATGGCAAAATGCGCGATCGGATTACGACGATTAACGATGGAAAATTAACGAAAGTTTACCATCAAACCGTTAAAAAAGTTACTGATGATTACGAAAATATGCATTTTAACACGGCGATTTCGCAATTAATGGTTTTCATTAATGAAGCTTATAAAGCCGACGCCCTACCTTATGAATACATTGAAGGATTTGTCCAATTACTAGCACCAATTGCGCCACATATTGGTGAAGAATTATGGGCAGTTTTAGGGAATGAAGATGGCATTTCTTATGTTCCTTGGCCAACTTATGATGAAGCACAATTAGTGGAAGATGAAATTGAAGTGGTGTTCCAAGTTAACGGTAAAGTACGCAGTAAAGCGCAAGTAGCACGCGATATTGCAAAAGACGAACTAGAAAAAATTGCGCTAGCAGATACGACCATTCAAGAACATCTTGCCGGTAAAACAGTTCGTAAAGTAATCGCAGTACCAAATAAATTGGTTAACATTGTTGCTAATTAAGCATTCATTCACAAAAAAATAAGGTGCTTTTTTGGTATCCCATGTGATTTTAGAAAAATAAAAACTCCTTTTGGGGGAAGTAGCCACTCAGCGCGCTTTGCCTCAAAAGGAGTTTTTTTGTCTAATTTAATATGGCTAGCAAAAAAATACTAAATCATTTTACTGATAGTAAATACCAAAATTGGTAGTACAACATAGTGGATCTAAGTTATTGCTTGGAAGCTTGAAGGAGCTAGCTCAGTTTTTTATGTTTTCATTAAACTACTATTATTTTCTGTTATTTTCTTGCATAATAAAGAAAATTTTAGAGGAGTGGAAAATGGATAAAGAACTATTAATGATTGATTTATTAAGTGGTAAAAAGGTTATTACAGCCGTTTTTTTGCCAATCTATCGACAACGTTTACGCTTGAGTATTAGTCTCTCCTTATTTAGTGCTGGCTTTTTTTTAGGACTGAATACTTTAGTTTATCGTTATTTGATGGCGAGGGTTCAGACAACTTCTGCTGCCCAGAAAATCGTTGGCCTACATTATTTTGCCCTGATTTTTGGTGGTATCATCATTACACTTTGTCTTATTCAGTGTGTCTTTGTACTTGTGCATCTGTTTTTTCTGAAAAGAAATTTCCAAGGTTGGTTAACCCCAATTTTGCAGAAGTTTTCTGGTTTTTCTAAAGTAGTGGAAGATGAAGAACACTATTTTGTTAAACGTAGGCAAAAAGAAGTAAGACTGGCTAAAAAAGATTGCTTGGTCTTAACCGAACGCATTAACGGCGATAAGTTAATGATTGGTGTAGAGAAATTGGATTTGGGTGTCACACGGGGATTCATTTTTCTTAGGACTACTAAAATCGATTTCCACCAGTTACCTAACGTGCAGACAGATAAACATAAAGGTGCAGGTAAATTGGCAATTTTTATTGGTCTTTTTTGTTTGTTGCTAGGTAGTTTTCTTTATCTTTTTACAAAAACGGAAACAAAAGAAAATACTTCAACTGCCGCAGCTCATGTGTCAGAAGAAGTCAAAATCACTGCATCAGGATTATTAAAACAACAAGGCGCTACGCCGAATAAAGTTGCACAAAAAGAAAATGAACTTTATGTAGCAAATACACATGAGTTGTTTCAAACGACAGATCGGGGTCAACATTGGCAATTTGTTCCTTTAAAAGCGGAGTGGCTAAGGGGCGGCAGTTATACGTTAACAAGTGGAGAAATTCCTTTTGGTTATTGGATGGATTACACATATCAGGTGGGGAAAGATTTTTCTTTTTATCTTTACACCACGGGTTCTGGAGACTATTTAGACTTATACTTGCTTTTTTCAAGTGACAATGGGGTAACGTGGCAAAAAAGCCAAGTCGGAGAAAAAGTGCGGAATTTGCGTTATCGTAAAGTACAATTTTTTGAAAATGGAACGGGGATTGCAGCAATTTCACAAACGACAGCAATGTCAGGCAGTGAGCAGGTCTGTTTATTTGCCACCCAAAATCATGGTCAAGATTGGTATCCGGTGGGGAATACTACGATTAATGCCCCTATTCAAAATATTAGTTTTATCGATGCTTCAATGGGTTTTATTAGTACCAGAGAGGGAATCTTCTATACTCAAAATGGGGGACGTTCATACCATGAAGCACTTGTCAATGTACCAGAGGATTATCTGTTAGGAGGCCTAGATCTTTTTCAATCACCTAATGAAGTCACGCAGCCTAATAGTACTACTTTAGAAGCAAAGTTTTATCTCACCAAAAAAGATGGCCATATGTACGCTTGTTTGTATCGTTCTTATGATGGCGGCCAAACATGGGCTTTTGTACGCCAACTTTCAGAAGTCACCTCTGCAGATTAAGTGTTAATTTTTAGTCTAAAATTAAAAGCAAAACACGAGGAAAAAGTGCAGTCGTGTTTTGCTTTTTTGTTAGTATTTGCCATCTGAACTGCGCTGATAGTGCTGATTTTCTTTGATGGGTAAATGAATAATCGCTTCATCAGGTGCGGTGACAATCAGACGGGTTTTACCTGTTGTATCTTGTTCTAAAGTTACTAAAAGGTTATCATCAAGGGGAAAACCGGCTGCTTTTAACATTTTTTCAGGAATTAAAAGACCAAAATTTTTATCCCAATGCACGATTTTTGATTTACATTCTTCAATTTTCATTTTTTCACCTCATTTAGATTTAAAGCATTTGTGAATTTAAAACATATGCTGCTAAATTTAGGCCCGCTTGATCGCCGCATAAATTATAACCAGTTTGAGTGTAGTGATAACTGTCTTTCATTAAGTCTAACTCTGATATCCATTCAAAGGCATTGGCAATCAAAACGACTTGCTTTGCTTGGACCAATTCTCTTTGGGCATGAATAATTTGCTGGAATTTTTCAGGGTCATCCTTCTTATTACCAATTTGAATGAGAAAAGTTTGCGTGATTCCAGCTTTAGATAAGACATCTTGCAGTGCAGTAAAATGCATTTTATATTCATGACTGCTCATGCCGTGATCGCCGTCGGTTTCTCCTTGGCACCAAATCAAAAAACGATTTTTAATGGGAATATTTTGTGCACTTAAAAAGTTTTCAGCTCGATTTAAACGTTCTAAAATATCCGTACAATAAGCAGTACCGGGTTGCCATTCTAGAATGCTACTACCGCCTTTTGATGCTGAAACACCGACTACCATGCGCCGGGTACAATCGTAATAAGCGTTGACGAGACTACTAACTAGCGAGCCAGTCTTTTTATTTTCATCATTAATGCCAGTAGCATTATCTTCAGTTTTGCCAAAGGGTTCTTGTAAATGAAAAAGTTTGGTGGGCTGACTTACAGCGCGAAATTCGTAGCCTTCTTTAACGTAAGGAGCTAAATGAGCTGTGCCGCGACCTGCCATATTACTTTGACCGGCAAAAAGAATTAAGTCAACGCCATCTTCATCGGGTTCTAAAGGTTGAGGGTACTGGGCTTTTAAGGCCGCTCTTTCGTTTTCTAATAAGCCTCGAAATTCGGTAATAGCAGTAGGGCGGTGCACAGTTAAATTTTGCAAGAAAATCACTCCTAATTTATGTGAGTTACTACCTAAATGGTACCGCAGATTAAAAGCGCTGACAAAGTTTAAAGCATCATTTGTGGTAAAATAAAAAACTTATTCAAAGTAGTCGCAAGTCACGATCCTTTGAATAAGTTTTTTGCCGATTGAAAGAAAGTCACTGCAAATAATGGATTTTGTTATTCGTTACCTTCTGTAATCAAACGTTTGGCGATAAAGTAGTCCCCTTCATAAGGTGTATCTTCGCCATTGATTTTTTGGTATTCATCTACCCCTTTGCCTGCGATTACAACGGCATCCTCTGGTTGACTTACTTGTAGCGCAGCAGCTATTGCTTTGACGCGATCCATTTCAAAGTGGACTTCTAATTGCGCATTCGTGATATGAGCATTGATTTCTTCTGCAATTTTTTTTGGATCTTCAAACGCCGGATCATCGGCAGTTAAAAAGACGATATTTGCATGTTCTGACAATGCTTTACCAAAGTCGGCACGACGTGAAATTGCTTTGCCGCCGGTACTACCTAAAACCACGATGACGCGTCCAGTTGGGTGTTCTCCTTGGGCAAATTCCAGTAATGTTTTTAAACTTAAATAATTATGGGCGTAATCAACATAAACACTAGCGCCATTTGTATTTAGTAGATGATCCATACGCCCAGGAACACGAGCACTCGCTAAAGCGTCTTTTGCCTCTTTGACATTTGCGCCTACAGTTGCTGCGGCTAAAAGGGCTGCAGTCGCATTTTCTTGGTTGAAATCACCTGCTAATTGAATACTGTATTCATCTGAAATTTGCAATTCATCTTTTGCACTTACAACAGTAAAGTGTTTATTTTTGCCACTAGTCACTAAGTAATCGGCATTTTTACGCCCGTAAGAAAGGTAAGGTGTTTGCCACAGTTCACAGTTTTCTTTTAACAGCTCAAAATAGTCACTGCCGGCATTTAAAATCATTTTTTTTGAATGACGCAACAATTGGCGTTTGCAATAAAAATAGTCATCAAAAGTCGGATGTTCAATCGGACTAATGTGGTCTGGTGAAATATTTAAAAAGACACCCACATCAAAAGTTAAACCAAAAACACGCTCTGTTTTATATGCTTGGGAAGAAACTTCCATCACCAAATGCGTCATGCCGTTTGTGACAGCTTGCCGCATCATTTGATATAAATCTAAAGATTCCGGCGTGGTTAAATGGGATTTAAAATAAGTTTTACCATCTAATGAGGTATTCATTGTCGACAATAAAGCTGTCTTATTTCCAGTAGCTTTTGCAAGTAATGCGTGGGTGAAATAAGAGGCAGTTGTTTTACCTTTTGTACCTGTAAAAGCAACAAGCTGTAATTCTTTTTGCGGGTAGCCATAAAAAGCCATCCCTAAAAGCGCCATTGCTTTTTTGATATCCGTAACAATAATGGCACACTGAGCATTGACTTCAAAAGGTTCTTCGGCAACATAAACCTCTAAGCCATTTTCAAGTGCACTTATTAAATATTCCACTTTAAAATTTAGACCCTTACAAAAAAACAAGCTATTATTATCTACTTTACGGGAATCGTAGGTTACAGTCTTAAATTCTTTTTTAGGTAAATTTTTACTTGTTAAATGCCAACCAGTTGGCGTAATCATTTCTTTTAATAAGTCATTTTGCAGTAAAATTTCACTGACTTTTTCTAATGTTAATGTCATGGCTCAAGCCTCACTTTACATTTTTCTTCGGTTGTATTATAGCATTAAATAAAGTGGGTACCAAACTTCAGGAAAAAAAGGAACTATTATGACGAGATTTTCTGAGGTGTTGTAAAACCATTAAAAATCAGCAAAAAAGATTGCTCATGGTTGCTTTTGTAAGTAAAATAGAACATATGTCTTGAAACCAATAGAAAGTAGAGAAAATAAATGAGTGAAAAATTCGTGGCACAAACGGAACTATCCACTGAAGAAAAAATGGCTAAAGGTTCCACGTGGTTAACGATTGGTAATATCGGTTCGCGGCTTTTAGGCGCCATCTACATTATGCCTTGGTACTATTGGATGGGCGAACATGCCAATCAAGCTAATGCTTTATTTAACATGGGGTATAATTTTTATGCCTTGTTTATGATGCTTTCCACTGCCGGGATTCCCGCTGCAATTGGAAAACAAACGGCCTACTATAATTCTTTAAATGAATATGCAACGAGTCGAAAATTATTGCATCGCGCCTTACAAGTGATGGCTGTTTTTGGTGTTGTTGCGGCCGCTACAATGTACTTTTTGTCTCCTTGGCTTGCGGGTATTTCCGGTGGCGGCAAAGAATTAATTCCAACCATTCGCTCTTTGAGTGTAGCAATTTTAGTTATTCCATGTATGAGTGTCATTCGCGGCTATTTCCAAGGCCAAAATGAAATGAAACCTTTTGCAATTTCGCAAGTGCTGGAACAAGTGGCGCGGGTATTTTATATGCTACTAGCGACCTTTATCATTATGAAAGTTGCCAAAGGTGAATATACTACCGCCGTAACGCAATCAACCTTTGCTGCTTTTATCGGGGCTATTATCAGTATTTTAGTCCTAGTCTATTACTTGAGAAAAGATAAAGTACGTATGGACTATCTAATTGAACACAGTGCCAATAATGTAAATTTAGATGCCAAAGATTTACTAATTGAAACAGTTAAAGAAGCGATTCCATTTATTATTATTGGTTCTGGGATTACTATTTTCAAATTAGTTGACCAAGTTACTTTTGTACGGGTGATGGGCTCTTTTACCGCTTATTCTCAAAATCAGCTAACTTCTTTATTCTCTATTTTTAGTGCCAATCCTGATAAATTAACGATGGTTGTTATCGGTCTAGCGACTTCGATGGCATTAGCCGGCTTGCCGTTAATCACAGAAGCCAAAACAAGAGGGGATCATAAAGGACTAGCCAAATTAATCAGCAATAATTTACAATTATTTGCTTTTGTTATGTTTCCGGCCACATTTGGGATGATTGTTTTAGCTTATCCTTTAAACACTTTATTTTATGCGCCAAGTCATTTAGGGGCCAGTGTTTTAATTGAAGCGAGTGTCTCTGGACTTTTTCTTGGCTTATATATGATGACTTCTAATATGTTACAAGGGATGTATGAGAATTTATCGGCCATTGGCTATTTTCTGATTGGTCTTTTAATCAAAATACTTGTACAGATTCCTTTGATTATGGTTTTTGAAGTCTACGGGCCACTATTAGCCACAATGATTGGTTTTGGTGTGACATGTGGTTTAAATCTGTATAAGCTACACAAAATTTCTCGTTTTAACCGGATTTTGACATTCCGCCGGACAGTGCTCATTTTTATTATGACCCTTGTGATGACGGTAATTGCTTTTATTATGCGCCAATTAATGGGCTTAGTCTTAAGTCCTGACAGTAAACTACAATCGTTTGTGATGATTTTAGGCGTAGCCGCAGTGGGTGGAGCTAGTTATATTTTTATGGTGTTACGCGTTCGACTGGCTGATAAACTCTTAGGTGCAACTGCCGAAAAAATTCGCCGGCGCCTGCATATGTAATAAATAATGAAAATATCCTTTCCCAGTCAAAAAGTTTCTTAATAGCCAATGGCTTTAAGGAGCGTTTTTACTGGAGAGGATATTTTTTACTAATTTTTAACCCGTCTTTTCAGGCGGGTTATTTTTTTATTGACTTTTATAAACAATGGATATATAGTTAGTTACACAAGTAACTAACTAGTTAAGTTGATGTAAAGTAGAGGTGAAAGGAATGGAATTTGACTATTCCGGCACAACCCCCTTATTCCAACAAATTGCCGAACAAATTGAAGAAGGTATTTTAAATGGTTCCTTTAAAGAAGGAGAACAAATTCCTTCTACAACGGAAATTTCAAAAAGTTTTGCAATTAATCCTGCGACAGTTTTAAAAGGGATGAATGTTTTGGTTGAACGGGAATTGATTGAAAAGAAAAGAGGAATTGGCATGTTTGTGTTAAGTGGTGCCCAACAGAAAGTAAAAGAATATCGTCGCGAACTTTTTTTGACAAATGAAGTTGGACAAATTGTGGCAGAAGCAAAAAAATTAGGTATTACAGCTGAACAGTTAAAAGAACTGATTGAAAGAGGGTATGAGGCATGAGTTTAGTAATAAATCAAGTTAGTAAGACATATAAAGAAAAAAAAGCATTAGATCAAATCAGTTGGAAAATTGAACCAGAAAAAATTTATGGATTATTAGGCCGTAATGGTGCTGGTAAAAGCACATTACTAAATATAGTTGCCAACCGCAGCTTTCAAAGTGAAGGTACAGTGACATTAGACGGAACCGTTATTACCGATAATGAAGGAGCATTAAATAAAATTTATTTAATGTCTGAAGATAACTTGTATCCTGGTAATTTAAAAGTAAAAAAATGTTTTCAACTTACAGCAGCTTTTTATGGAAGTTTTGATTGGAATTTGGCACAAGAAATGACAGTAGCTTTTGAACTGAATCAAAATATAAGCTTACGGAAATTATCCACTGGTTATAGAAGTATTGCCAAGCTGATTATGGCGCTTTGTGTGCCAGCAGACTATATCTTTTTAGATGAACCTGTCTTAGGTCTAGATGCAAATCATCGGGATTTATTTTATCATTATTTATTAACAGCCTACGCCAAACGTCCGCGGACGTTTGTGATTTCAACACATTTGATTGAAGAGGTAGCTAACTTATTAGAAGAAGTTATTATTTTAGATGGTGGCAAAGTGTTAAGAAAAGCTACTACAGAAGATATTCAATTAGCAGGTAAAGTACTTAAAGGTCCAAAAGAGGCTATTGCAGCTCTTATTAAAGAGCTACATGTTATTGGGCAAGAAGAGTTGGGTGGTATGACAAGTGTCTACGTTGAAGGTGAGATACCTAAGAATTTACCATTAGATGTAACGGTAGCACCTTTAAATTTGCAAACGTATTTTGTTCAATTAACCAAAAAGGATGTGGCTTAAGATGAAATTAAAAGCAGCAATTCAATACAAATTATCGGTTCAATGGCGTTCGATGTTGATTTATTTAGGTTTTTTCCTTTTGTTTGCGGTAATTTTTCCCTTAATTCCTTTACTATTATCAGATGGTATTACAAATGTTCAAGTCGATTTAATGATTCCTTCTATGATTTATATGATGCTTTTATCGGTTACTAGTGTCGGGCAGGATTTCAAGTTGCTTATTCAATGTGGTACAGCTCGCATTCATATTTTTTTGGCTAATCTAATTGCTAGTTTAATTTTGACTGTTGGTATGAGTATTGTTTTACGATTACTATTTTGGTTGTTTGACGGTCGCTTATTACCCAATTTTCATTTGGGTTACCCAGTTATTTCCATGTTAACGCAAAATGAATTTTTACCAACGCAATTTTTATTAGTGGTATTTCTATTTTTAGCGAGTGTTTTAGGTCTAGTGGTTGGTGCTATTCTAGCCCGTTTTGACGGCTATTTCCGTTTAGCGATTGGCGCTGTGTCTTTAGGTATTGTAATTTTAGGTGCCATTTTATTTCAACTATTGCCGGCTGCTCGTGCACTAGCGGTTATTAATTTTGTTAAAAAGCTAATTGGTTTGAGCGCAAATGGTTTTAATGTTTGGCAATTTATAATTTTTATTTTTAGTATTAGTTTAATCTTGTTGGCAGTGGTCTATATTTTAAATCGGCGCCAAGAAGTAAAACGATTGAATGCGTAAGGAAGCTTTTTTGGAAATAAGACGGAATTCCCCAAAACTTTGAAAAACAATTTTCGGGAATTCCGTATTTTTTTGAAGTTGGTCGCGTCTGGCACAACCTTTTTAAAAGCGATTATCTTGAAAATATTGTGTTTTTTCACCATAAAATACCGGTAATAAATCTGATAAAGTCCCCGCTAACTTTACCTGAGAAAGTTCTTTTTCCGGTAACCAAAATACCCTTCCTTCTGTCATCACTGTGGGCTCGGTTGTAACTTGGGACGAAAAAATGCCGCACAATTCACGACTACCATCTGATTTATTTAGCCATTCTGCAATTCCCATTAGTTTTGGCACGATGATGAGACCTGTCTCTTCTTTAATTTCTCTTATGACAGCTTCAGTCATGGATTCTGTCGCTTCGACATGGCCACCAGGAAATGTCCAGCCGGGCCAATCTTTTTTCTGGCGATCTTGGATTAAAACTTCATTACGCTGATTACGAATCAGACACATACACGTTAATTGGACTGGAAAACTTCTTGTCATCTTATCACCTCGACTTTTACTGTATAATAGTTTTGACAACTTGTGAATAAAGAAAATACGAAGATGCTAATTTTAAGGAGGATTCCTCTTTAAAGCTAAGTTACTTTTTTGGAGAAAGTCGATTGAAGTAAATGAAGTAAAAACAAGACTTAAAAAGATAAGTGGAGGAAACGATGCGTTTAGATAAGTATTTAGCCGATATGCAGATTGGTAGCCGTAAAGAAGTAAAAGGGTATATTAAAAAAGGTTTGGTACAGGTTAATGGTGCCATAATCAAACAAGACAAGTTTCAGGTGAACCCTGGTGAAGATACGATTTTGTACCAAGGAGTGAAAATTTTATATCAAAAATATTTTTATTATATGTTAAATAAGCCAGCTGGCGTTATTTCTGCCACAACAGATAAACAACAAAAAACAGTGATTGATTTATTGCAACCGGCTGATTTTAGACCAGATCTTTTTCCAGTTGGGCGGTTAGATAAGGATACGGAAGGTTTTGTGTTGTTAAGTAACGATGGTGAGTTAGCTCATGAACTTTTATCCCCTAAAAAGCATGTTGAAAAAGAATATTTTGCTGAAGTTGCTGGTGTAATGACCAAAGAAGATGTGATCGCTTTTGCAAAAGGATTAACATTAGATCAGGGGGAGAAGGCATTACCAGGGAAATTGCAAATTTTAAAAGTAGATGAAGTAAACAAAACTTCGGAAATTTCTTTAGTGATTTCTGAAGGGAAATTTCACCAAGTCAAGCGGATGGTGCAAGCTGTTGGTAAAAAGGTAACTTATTTAAGACGTGATCGTATTGGGGCAGTTTGGTTAGATCCTGCTTTAAAACTGGGCACTTATCGTCCGCTGACAGAAAAAGAAATTATTGCCTTAAGTAAAAGTTAAAAAATAAACTACTAAATGAAAGTGCTGTCGGCAAATACAGCCCTTTTTTTATTGTCAAAAAAGAAAATTCTATAGTAATTTCTAATCTTTTTATGAAAAAGTTAGTATTTATGTAATCTAAGTGAAATGTTGCAATCTAGTTGTAAATAAAAGTGTTTTCATTACAAAAGACAGTAGTTGCTGAAAATAAACTGTAAGTTTGTTGTCATCCTTTTCATGAAAAAACATGCTAAATTAGGCAAGTCAAAAAAACGAAAAGGGGTCATTAATTGAAACTCAAAAAAACAATTTTAACAATTTCACTTCTCGGAAGTTTATTCTTTTCAGCCACAGCTTTTGCCTCAGAAAATACTGATAAATTAGCAACTGTAAAAAATGATGTAACGCAAACTGAGGCTAAAATTAACGATTATAAATCACAAATTCAACAGTTACATGCTGAAATTGAAAATAATGAAACAACAAAAGCAACCTATAGTGAAGAGTTGGATGAAGAAATCGCAACACTGGCTACAATTAAAGCAGAATTAACTGAAAAACAAGCGCAACAAGAAGAAGTAGAAGCATCATTTTTAGGTACTTCCCTTGACTTATTCCAAGGTCTCCAAGGAAAAGAGCAAATTAAAGCGCAAGTTACAAAGCTAAAAGAAAAACAAAGTAATCAACGTATCGAAGTTGCCACTTTACAAGGTAAAATTACCCAAGTGGAACAAATGAACCAAGAGCTAACAGATAAAATCGCAAAGTTGCAACAAACACAAGCTATGGCAGAAAAAAATGTTGCGGAAAAAAAGGCGACGATTGTCACTTTAACAGCAAAAGTGAAAGCAGAAGAAGAAAAAGCTGCTAAAGTAGCTCAAACTGGTTTTGCCGCACCGTTAGAAGGTAGTTTAAACATTAGTAGTCCTTTTGGTTGGCGCCAAATGCCTCTTGGTGGCGGAACAGAACATCATGACGGTATTGACTTAACTGGTTCTACGGGTCAAACAGTAATGGCAGCACGAGATGGCGTGGTAGTGGAAGCGGGCTTTGATGCAAGTTGTGGTAATCATGTTATCGTCAAACATGACAATGGTTACTATACTTATTATTTCCACTTAACAACTATTGAAGTCAGTAACGGTGCCAGCGTTAGTGTCGGTCAACGCATTGGTGGCATGGGAACCACAGGAAATTCAACCGGTGTTCATTTGCACTTTGGTGTAGCGACTGGTCTGTGGGAAGGTTTTGTTGATCCTGCTCCTTTGATTGGTGCGTAATAAAGTTATAGAATTAGCATAAAAATTAAAAGCACGAAAGTTATGGCAATCATTTTCCCAAAAAGCAGTTATCGGGAAAACGATGCGGAACTTTCGTGCTTTTTTAGTTGAAATTTGAAGAAATTTGAAAAGCAATTTCATATCATTCCGTCTTAATGCTAAAGAGTTAAGCGCGTTTGTTTAGCTTTTCTTATGATCTAGCACAGGTAGCAACTCTTCGGGAAAAATTCAAAAATTAGTTTCTGGTCAAGAGCACCAGCAAACTAATTTCTGAGATTTTTCCAAAGAGCTAACCGCTGCCTTTAGCTTTTCTTGGTGTCTAGCAAAATGAACTAGCTCTCTACGGCAATAAGCTAAAATTTTAAGAAATTTGAAAAACAATTTATTAAAATTCTATCTTATTGCTTGAGAGCTGAACGAGTTCATTTAGCTTTTCTTTGATCCAGCTCCACAAACGAACTCTTGGCGACATTAAGTCGAAATGCTAAGAAATTTGAGGAGCAATTTCATATCATTCCGCCTTAATGCTAAAGAGTTAAGCGCGTTTGTTTAGCTTTTCTTATGTCCATAAGCCAGGAGATGCGGTAATGACTAATTTTTCTTTAGTAAAGGGATGTTCTAGATGCATTTTTTGCGCATGAAGCATTAAACGTGGCGCTTTTTCTTTACCATAAAGAGGATCTCCGATAATAGGATGGCCGATGCTTTTTAAATGGACTCTGATTTGATGCGTGCGACCTGTTTCAAGTTGGCAATAGATTTGACTGTGTTTCCCACTTTTAAAAATGGTGACGTGAGTAATAGCTGTCTGACCATTTTTTTCATCGATAATTCGTTTGCGCCGATCGTGACGATCGCGCCCAATTTTTTTGTTAATTGTAGTCGCATGGGCCAAATTGCCGCTAACGATTGCCTGATATTGACGGTAAATATGTTTTTGTTCTAAGAGGCGACCTAAAATTGGTAAGACCAATGGATTTTTAGCAAATAAAATAGCACCACTGGTTTCTTTATCTAAACGGTGCACCACATAAGGGCGTTGTCCTTTTGGGGCAAGATAAGCAGCCACGTCATTTAGTAGCGTATCTTTTTCTGTCGGCTGATTAGGGTGTGTTTTAATTCCGGCAGCTTTATTTGCAACCAGCAGATGTTCATCTTCGTATAAAACATCCACTTTTTTTGCCTTTCCCAAAGCAACTTCTTGATACGTATAATCTTCTGGTTCAATCTTAAGTGTAATACGATCGCCAGCGTGACAAAGCTCATGAAACATGACGGGCTCACCGTTTTTACGGACATTTTTACGAACGCGCAAAAAATGACGTACTTTACGAGGAACTAACCACTCTTTTTCAAGTAGTTCACGAATAGTCATTTCTTTTTGAGCGTTAGGGAGTGTGATTGTGTATTCCATAGTAACCCTCAATTCTTTTTTACATGCTAACTTTTATTATATTTCTTAAATACAGCTTTATTTTAAAAGATATTTAAGAAAAATGTAACGAATTACTGCATTTTCTTTGCTAAAATGTGCTAGATTTAGTTTAATATGCTATTTTCAGTCTAAAGACGCAGGTTAGTTTGTAATTTTCCTGTTAAACTGACACAAATTAAATGAGTGGAGATTGTTATGGATATAAAAGAAATTTGGACAAAAATAAAAGAGGCTTTGCGCACTTTTTGGCAATGGTTAAAGCCTTATTTACAGCAATTTCATCAATGGCGCAAACGAGTTTGGAAAAAATATCACGTCAATAAAATTATCATTTTATTAGGCTTGATTGTCGTACTAGTTACTAGCAGTTATTTATTTTATTTATCCAAACAAGTCGATGTGGATCGCTTGCAATCAGACTTGAAGAACACCACAGTCATTTATGATAAAGACGGCGATACAGCTGGTAAATTGAATTCAGGCAAGGGGACGTATGTGGAGATGGATAAAATTTCTCCTAATATCGTCAATGCTGTCGTTTCAACAGAAGACCGCAATTTTTATAATCACCATGGGTTTGATATTAAAGGGATTGCCCGTGCAGCGGTAAGAGCGGTAATTAATCGCAATACTTCTGGTGGTGGTGGGAGTACCATTACCCAACAGTTGGCCAAAAATGCCTATCTTACTTTAGACCAAACGTTTAGTCGTAAGGCCAAAGAACTGTTTTTAGCGATTGAAATTGAAAAAAAATACACCAAAGATCAAATTTTGACGATGTATTTAAACAATGCTTATTTTGGTAATGGCGTTTGGGGGGTGCAAGATGCCTCGAAGAAATATTTTGGTGTGAACGCAAGTGAAGTAGAACTAAGTGAAGCAGCTACTTTGGCTGGGATGTTAAAAGGACCAAGTATTTATAATCCGATTGATCATCCTGATTTAGCCAATGAACGGCGCAATGTGGTTTTAAGCGTTATGGTGGATAACGGTAAAATTACCAAAGAGCAGGAAAAACAAGTGGAACAGACCAATATCGCCGATTCGCTTTACGATGCTTATGATAATGAAGATACTGGCAATAAATACCCGTATTTTATTGATGCAGTTTTAGATGAAGCAGAGCAAAAATACGATATTGATGACTCAGATATTTTAACCAAGGGCTACAAAGTATATACAACTTTAGATCAGCAACAACAAATTCAGATGCAAAATGTTTATGACAACAATAATAATTTCCCTAGTAATGCAGCTGACGGCGCGATGCCACAATCGGGTTCAGTTTCTATGGATCCTAATACCGGCGGAATTCGCGCGTTAGTCGGTCGCCGCGGTGAGCATACTTTCCGAGGCTTTAGTTTTGCAACACAAATGAAACGTTCACCAGGTTCAACGATTAAACCAATTAGTGTCTATACGCCAGCTCTTGAAGCAGGTTATAAGCCAGATAGTATTTTAAAAGATGAAAAAATGAGCTTTTATGATGTGAAAAACTACGATGGCACGTATTCCGGCGAAGTTCCTATGTATCAATCTGTCGCTTGGAGTTTAAATGCGCCGGCAGTCTGGCTACTACATGAAATTGGCATTGACAAAGGCTATAAAAAAGCCCAAGAATTTGGTCTTTCTTTAACTGAAAAAGATAAATATTGGGGCGGGGTGGCACTAGGTGGTTTAGAAAAAGGCGAATCACCAATGACGATGGCCGCAGCTTATGGCGTTTTTGCCAATGGTGGCCAATTGTATACGCCTCACGTAATTACTAAAATTGTCGATTCAAAAGGAACGGTGATTGTCGATAATACCAAACCAAAAGGAAAACGAATTATCTCAGAAGAAACTGCTAATCAAATGACCAGTATGCTGTTAGGAACATTTTCAAACGGGACAGCAGCACAAGCCAATCCAGGTTATACAATGGCTGGAAAAACTGGTACTACTGAAACAAACTTTGATTCCAGTAAAGCCAATGACCAATGGATTGTCGGATACACACCAAACGTGGTAATTGCTACGTGGTTAGGTTTTGAAAAAAGTAGTAAAGAGCATTATCTATCAGGAACTAGTGGGGATGTAGTCGGAAAAATTTTCCAAGCCGAAGCTGCTAATATTTTACCTTATGTAAAAGAATCTGGCTTTGCTGTAGCAGATGCCTATCAAACCAACGGTAAAGTAGTCGCTGCAGATGAAGTTAACCGCGATCAAAATAGTGAAACGGATTGGAATAAAACGATGGATGATTTTGCTGAAAAAGCCAAAGATGGTCTAAGCGAAATTGGTGGTAAAGTCAAAGAAGGCGCAAAACGAGTCTTTCAAGATATTTGGGGCAGATTAAATGGTAACTAAAGTTTTTATGTTACAATAAATCATATCAAATAAAAGTGAGGTTACAAGATATGGCGAACATTTATGACACAGCAAATCAATTAGAACGTGAAATTAGAGAATCACAACAATTTGGTGATTTAAAAGCATCTTTTGAGCGCTTAAAAGAAAACCAAGAAGCCCATGCTTTATTCCAAGAATTTCAACAATTACAACAAGGTCTGCATGAAAAAATGATGTCAGGCGAAGAAATTTCAGAAGAAGATGCAAAAAAAGCCCAAGAATTAGCTGAACGGGTGCAAAAAGAAGATTTAATTAACGAATTAATGCAAAAAGAACAAGCGTTTAGTGCAGTTGTTAATGATTTAAACCGCATTATCATGGGCCCTGTTCACGAATTATATAACTAAAAATGAAGAAGAGGTGTGACAAAATATTTTGTCACACCTCTTTTTTTTGTAAATAAATCGTGTTAAAACAGTAACTTCGCCCATTACCTTCTAGACCAGAGAAAAAATTTTTTAAGTTGACTGTGACGGGATAGTCAGTAATGTTGGTTTACAGGAAAAATATAGTTCTTTTTTGTTTTTACGCCAATCAATTTTCATAAGCTACGCCTTTTTTTAGTGGTTTTGTAGAAGAACGTTTAATCAATTTAACAGAAATTTGCTTATCAACCGGTTTTATTCCGGTTTGTAACCATTTTAACAACAATTGGGCCGCAGTGGTTCCAATCATTTTAAAATCTTGCAAAATAGTCGTTAGCGCCGGATCAAAAAAACGAGCCGCTTGGGTATCATCAAAGCCGACTACAGCTAGATTCGCTGGAATTTGCCAATTTTGCTGACGTAACTGTTGAATCGCACCTAAAGCAAAAAGATCATTCTCACAGACAAGGGCAGTGACTTCATTTTGTAACAAATAACGGCTTAAATCAGAAGCGTTCAAATAAGTATCTTCTAAGTGACTGTGAAAGGGAATATTTATTTCTGCTAAAGCACGCAAATAGCCAAAGTAGCGCTGGCGGGTAGATTGCGGGTGGTGTTTGCTACCAAAATAATAACCAATTTTTTTATGACCTAACTGAATTAAATAATTAGTCGCTAAATAGCCGCCGCGTTCATTATCAGCTGTGACTGCTGGAAAAGGTAAATCGTGAACTTTTTTGTCTAAAATAATCGTAGCAAAATTTTGGGCAGCTAAAGAAAGTAATAAATCCAGATGGGCTTCTTCATCTCGTGGATAGTACAAAAGGCCATCAAATTCGGCCATGATAGCAGTGGCACTACGTTCAGTTAAAAAATCATAATTTGTCAAAAACACATCAATTTTTTCGGCTTGAAAAACCGCCATGACGCCTTCACTTAAAGGAGCAACTGATAGTTCAGTACTTTCTTCTAAAGGCAAAACTAGTAAAATACGCTGGGGTTGTTTTTGCTTTAATTCGTTTACAAAGCTACCACTTCCTTGAATGCGGGTAATGAATCCTTCTTGTTCTAAATCTGTCAGCGCTCGTTTGGCGGTAATCCGGCTAACGTGATAATCAGCGGAGAGGGCTTTTTCAGTGGGTAATTTACTCCCAGGCGGCATCATTCCGGCTAGAATTTTTGCTTTTAAATCTTTTTTTATTTTTTGATATAAAGGCTGCGTCATTTTAGGCACCTCCTAATAACTTTTAATTTTTGATATATTCTATTGCCATAATAGCATATTTTTTTTGAAGCAGGATAATAAAAAAATATTCTGAAAGCGTAGACATAATTGAACTATCCAAGTATAATCAAAATATAAATTGATATATCAAATTTAACGATAGTTATAGTAGACGCTGCTAAAACTCTTTAGAAAATACAGAAAGTAAGTAGCGTTCATTATTAAGGAGGAACGATATGTATTACGGTGGTATTGAAGCTGGTGGGACAAAATTTATTTGTGCTGTCAGTGATGAAAAACAAAATATTGTAGCCAAAACAAGTGTACCAACGACAACACCTGAGGAAACTTTGCAAAAAACATTTGAATTTTTTGATCAATACGAGATTCGTGCAATGGGGATTGGTTCATTTGGACCGATTGGAATTGACGAAAGCAAAGACAATTACGGCTATATTCTGGCTACGCCCAAACCAGGTTGGTCTGAATTTGATTTCTTAGGACAAATGAAAGAAAAGTATGACATTCCTTTTGTGTGGACGACAGATGTCAATGCGGCAGCTTTTGGCGAGTTAAAAAAAGGCGCAGCACAAGGGAAAAAGAGCTGTATCTATTTAACGGTCGGAACGGGTATTGGTGGTGGTGTGGTCATAGATGGTAAAATTTTCTCTGGCATCAATCATCCTGAAATGGGGCATATTCATGTAAAACGTCATCCAGATGACGATTATGAAGGGACTTGTCCGTATCATAAAGACTGCTTAGAAGGGTTAGCCGCAGGGCCTAGTCTTGAAGGTCGCACTGGCATTAAAGGTCAAGATTTACCTGAAGATCATCCGATTTGGGAAATTCAAGCTTATTATATTGCCCAAGCATTAATGGCGTATGTCCTAACATTAGCTCCAGAACGGATTATTTTAGGTGGAGGTGTAATGAATCAAGATCATCTATTGATGAAAATCCGCCAAAGTTTTGTAGAACAAGTTGCAGGTTATGTGGAAACACCGCCTGTTAGTGAATATATTGTTCGTTGGGGCTTACCAAACGAAAGTGGTATCACCGGCTGTTTATTATTGGCTGAAGAAGCTGTAAAAACAAAATAAAGCACCGAGTCAAACAATTTTCTTTCTGATTAGCATATTAGTTGCTGCGGAGAATTGTTTGGCTTTTTGATTGCGTTTTTTATGAGCTGGCTCAATTAAAAGGCGAACAAATTTTCGTATTTAAGGTGACGAGATAAGTAAGAAATGTTATGATATAAAGGAATCTAGCAACTTTATCAGGATTAAAAAAGTTTGTTTTAAAGATAGATTCCATTTTTAAATTTATTCAATAGTAGTTCACTACTGTTTTGAAATTATAGAAATAAGGAGGGCGTGACCATGCGCTTTATCCACGTCGCCGATTTACATTTTGATCGGACCTTTGAAGGATTGTCCGAAGAAATACCGGTGGATTTTTTAAAAAAAATAAATCAAGCCAATGAAAAAACATTAAAAAATATTGTTACCACAGCTATAGCGCAACAAGTAGATTTTGTCATTTTTGCTGGAGATACGTTTCACCAAATGAACCCTTCTTTGAAAAATCAACAGCTTTTAATGGCCCAATTTCAACAATTAGCCCACGCTGAAATTCCAGTTTATTTAATTTTTGGCAATCATGACTATTATGAAGAGAGTCGTTACTGGTTTTCTTTTCCTGAAAATGTCGTTTTATTTGAAACAGAAACAGTCAAAAGTATTGTCGCCACCACCAAAAATGAGGAAAAATATGCTATTTCAGGCTTTAGTTACCGTCATCAATATTTAAAAGCAGAAATGGTTAAACATTTTCCCGCGCGTAATTTAGAAGTTGACTATCATCTAGGTCTTTATCATGGGGATATAAATGATGCCAACTTTGCACCTTTTAGTTTAAACGAATTAAAAAGTAAAAATTATGATTATTGGGCGTTAGGGCATATTCATCAACCGACAAAATTGAGTGATGAAATAATTTATCCCGGTACCCCTCAAGGTCATACGAAAAAAGAACGCGATCTAGGAAATGTCTTGTTGGTGGAGCTAGCAAAAAATGAGCTAACTGTTACAAAAATCCCTGTTGCAGCTTTACGTTGGCAAAAAAAGACGATTTCTTTAGCCAACTGTGAAAATAACGCGGCGGTAGTAAGCTATTTAACAAAGCAACTTACGCCTCTGACCGAAAATACCGCAATGTTGTACGAAATTACTTTAGCCAATACAGCCCATTTACAAAATTTTACTGCCATGATAACAAATGGCCAGCTACAAGATCTGTTGAATCAGCAGTGGCCTGACTTGGTCTTTGTGCATACTTTAAAACTTGAAGAAGTAAAGGAGAAAATTTCATTGCCTGCTAGTGAGGCTTTAAAAACGCAGTTATTACAAGAATTTAGCCATGAGGAAATTTTTAATGAGGTGCTAGCAGAATTGGCGGGCAATAAAAATACAACAAGATTATTAGCAGATTCTACCTTTCGTCAAGAAGTATTGGCACAAGTAGCTGAGGAGTTAAATCAGCAATTTGAATGGGGGCAAAGCTAATGCGAATTTTAAGAGCTGAAATTACGGGTTTTGGTAAGTATCGCCAACAGCAAATTGATTTTACTGACGGCAACCAATTGTTTTATGGCAAAAACGAAGCGGGAAAATCGACCCTGTACCAATTTATTTTAGCAATGCTATTTGGCTTTCCCATCAAAAGAGGACGAAAACGTGATTTTGAGCCTTTAGATGGAACTAGCTATGGTGGACGTTTAGTTATTGTCTTACCTCAACATGGAGAAGTAACGATTGAACGTTTTAAACAAGTCAATCGCGGGAAAGCTAAAGTCTACTTTGGACAACAGACCGGTGGTGAACAGCTATTAACGCAATTGCTTGCGCCTTTAAATCGCGAATTATTTGAAGAGGTTTTCACCTTTCAACAAGAACAGCTGTCGCAGTTGGATCGTTTGCAAGAAAAACCACTCCATGATGCTCTAATCTCATTAGGAATCACAGGAAGTAAAAAATTATTAGGCAAGCAACAAGAGTATGTTGATAATGAACAAAGGCTATTTAAAGTAAGAGGACAACGACAAGCGTTAAATAAAGCGTTAAAAGAACAAGAACAAATTGCGCAACAAGTTTATCAACAAGAAGCAAAAGAAGCTGCGATGACGGAATTAATGGCCAGAAAACAACAAGATGAGCAACAACAGCAGCAACTGACAGCGCAACTGCAAAAAGCGCAGCAAGAGTACCTTACTTTAAAAGAACAAGAACGTAGCTTTTCGCAATACGAAGAATGGCAAGCACTCCAAAAAAAATATCCCCGCGATGATTTAGGAGCAGAACCAGAAAAACTACAAGAATTTTACAATCAATATAATCAACTAAATACCCGCTTAGCTCAGGGCAAACAAGAACTTATTGCCTTAAATGAAACCCAAGGACTAACCGATCGCTATCGTTTTTATTTGGAACACGAAGCGCAAATTAAAGGTTTGTTACAAGAACAAGTAGCAGCGGTGCGTTTAACAGATGATTTTCAAAAACAACTGGAAGAACAACAACGTTTAATTGAAGAGGTTACACTTTTAGAAGATACGTATCATTTTCGTGTGGAAGAAGATGCGCAAAAAAAAGTTCAGACGACCAAAAAATTGGCCCAACATTACCAACAACTCACAACAGAAGTAACAGAGGCAAAACAAGAAGCCAAATGGCAAAGTAAACAAGAAGAACTGATCGCAATTCCCAGACGACAAAAACAACAAGAGCCAAGGTTTGCTCTTAGTACGCTGTTTAGTTTTGGGCTAGCGCTCCTTTTGTTTATTGGTGGCTTTTTGGTAGGTAATCTGCGGGTTATATTGTGGTTTGTAAGTTTTTTGGCAGTCGCTTTTGGTTTTTACAGTCTGATCCAAAATAAATCTGAGACTGTAAAAGAGGCTAATTTAAAAGAACCCGAATTGCAAAAAAATAATCTCCAAACTCTAGTAGCTAAAAAAAGTAAAGAGCAAGAAGCAATATGGTCTAAATTGCAACAAGAACTACCCAATCTGACAAACCCGCAAGATTTAGCTGTTGCCTTAGTTCAACTAGATAAGGCCGCAGAAGATTATGTCGAAAAAAATAATGCATTGATGCTAGCTGATCAAAAATTAGCGCAATTGGATCAAGCATACGGTGCGCTTTTACAACGGTTTAACTTTTTAGAAAAGTGGCTACCACAAGAAGGGCGAGATATTGTGCAGCGTTTACGGCTCTTACAAAACTTTGCCGATGAAATGCAAGAAGTAAAACTGCAACAAGAACAGCCGACTGCAGCCTTACTTATTCGTCAAAATCAACAATTACAAGAACAGCTAGATAAATTGTTAGCTGAAAATCAGACATTGCTGCAAAGTGTCGGAATTACGCAACCTACCGAGATTCCACTGTGGATTGCGCAAATGCATCAAAAGGCTGGTGATTTAGCCCGTAAACAAGAACTAGCCAAACGCTTAACCAAACTTTTCCCTAAAAAAATAACGGCAAGTCAATTAGCAGTAGAATTATCTAACGCAAAAGATAAAGTCCAAGAGATTCAGCGACTAGATCGTCAGTTAAATCGTAGCCTCCAAAAAACGCAGTTAAAAATTGAGCAGATGCAACGAGATGGTACGCTAGATGAATTACGCCAACGACTAGCTCAAGCCAATAGTAAAGTCTATGACTTGGCTTTACAATGGAGCAAAAATAAATTAACCGCTACGTTACTTGGGGATTTAGCCACAGAGCTTTCGGATAAACAACTACCGCAATTACTGCAAAAAAGTAGTCACTATTTAGCAATTTTAACTGGCGGAAATTATAAAGCGCTAGATTTTGTAGCAGAAGAACTAACTGTTAAAACAGAAAATAAAGTTTGGAAGATTTATGAACTTTCAACTGGCACGAAAGATCAGGTCATTATGGCAATCCGTTTTGGTTATTTGGCACTACAAGCAAGAATCTTATGTCCGTTAATTATTGATGATGGTTGGTTACATTATGATAGTAGCCGCAAAGAGCAATTAGCTGTACTGTTAAAAGAATTTGCGCAACAGTATCAAGTGATTTGTTTGTCTTCTGACGTAGAAATGGTAAGCTATTATGAGAAGTTACAACAAAAAGTTGTGGTTATAAAATAAATTTGTACCAATTTTTAATGCTAGCCAACTAGAAAAAAAGCAGTAAAGGAGATCGCTATGAAAAAATTAAGAGATTTAGCAGTGGATGAAGAATTTCAAGCTTTTCTATTAATCAAAAATGCTGATGTGCGTTTAGCCAAAAATGGCAAAAAATTCATCGCTTTTACTTTCCAAGACACAACAGGTACTATTGATGGCAAATTTTGGGATGCTTCTGAAGAAGAAATTAATAAATTTGAAGCGGGAAAAGTCGTTGCATTACAAGGTAAACGAGAATTATATAATGGCAATCCACAAGTTAAAATTATACACATGCGTCTAGCGCGCCCAGATGAGCCAAGTGAACCAACGCAGTATATGGAAAGAGCGCCTTTGAAAAAAGAAGAGATGGAAGAAGAAATCAATCAAACACTATTTGAAATCATTAATCCCCATTGGAATCGTATTGTGCGCTTTTTATTAAATAAATATCAAAAAGAATTTTTTGATTTTCCAGCAGCTAAGCGCAACCACCACGCTTTTGCTGGCGGGCTGGCTTATCACACGGTTTCCATGTTACGTTTAGCGAAAGCAATCGTAAAAGAATACCCTGAATTAAATCCGTCTTTATTATATGCGGGGGTTATTTTACATGATTTAGGTAAAGTAATTGAATTATCTGGTCCGATGTCAACTGAATATACATTAGTCGGAAATCTAGTGGGTCATTTGGTTTTAGTAGATGAGGAAATCACTAAAGCATGTATTGCATTGAAATTTGATGAAAATGAAGAAGATATTGTCGTTTTACGTCATATGGTGTTAGCTCATCATGGCTTGTTGGAGTATGGCTCTCCTGTGCGCCCGCGAATTATGGAAGCGGAAATTTTACATCAAATTGATAATTTGGATGCTTCCATGCAGATGATGTTGACTTCTTTACGCCAAACGCAACCGGGAAATTATTCTGATCGGATCTTCGGAATGGATAATCGCAGTTTTTATCTTCCAAAAGATGTTTAATATACTTGGAGCAATGAAAAAGCTTGTTTTGATGGTGTCTTTTAAAAAAGATGCTGTTTAAAACAAGCTTTTTTTATTTTTAAATAGTTATGTTCTGTAGAAAATAACGTTAGCTTTCTTAAACTTTTTATAAGGGAATAGAAAATTTTCTGGTAATTTCAGTAAATCAAAAATTACTATGTTATCTTTTTTGATAGAGGATTGGTAAAGGAGATTTAGTGTTGTGGAAAATAAAACCGGCTTAAGTTTAGCTGAAGTAGAGTTACGAAAAGAACGGGGCTTACAAAATAATTTTACAGAAAGTGCCACCAAATCAACAGGAGCTATTTTTTATGATAATTTGGTTACGTTATTCAATTTTTTAAATCTATTAATTGGTATTTGTTTATTTTTAGTTGGCGCTTATAGCAATATGTTTTATTTGCTGATTATTTTCGTCAATATTACAATTGGAATCTATCAAGAAATTCATGCCCGCAATCTGGTACAGAAACTTTCCATTGTAAATAAAAAGCAAGTTCGTGTTATACGCGATGGGATTGAATTGGCGTTAGACTCTACAGAATTAGTAATGGATGATTTAGTCAAGCTAGCTGCAGGTGAACAAGTACCTTCTGATATGGAGGTAATTTCGGGCTTTGCTGAGGTCAATGAAGCGATGCTGACAGGGGAGTCAGATTTAATTGGTAAACAAGCAGGAGCAGCATTGTTATCGGGGAGCTTTTTAGTCAGTGGCGAAGTTTTCGCTCAAGTGATCCATGTGGGAAAAGATAATTATGCCGTAAAATTAACCAATGAAGCAAAAACCCATAAACCGTTGAATTCGGAATTGATTAGAGCGATTCGACAAGTGTCCAAATTCACGAGTTTTGTCATTATTCCTTTTGGTATTTTATTATTTTTAGAAGCGTTTGTTTTACGTTCTAGTGGCGTAAAAGAAGCGGTAGTGGTTTCAGCGGCAGCGGTTTTAGGGATGTTACCCAAAGGACTTGTTTTATTAATTAGTATCGCGCTGACAACTGGGGTAACCAAATTAGCCAAAAAAAGAATTTTGGTGCAAGACATGTATGCAATTGAAACATTAGCACATGTCGACACCCTTTGTTTAGATAAGACTGGAACGATTACTGAAGGAAATATGCGGGTCTATAAACTTCATAGTGTGGATGAGAATTATAAAGAGCAACTGCCGGCAATTATTGGCAGTTATTTAAAAAATAGTACCGATAGTAATGTAACCATGCAGGCCTTACGGGATTATTTTCCTGAAACTACAAATTATAGTGCCAGTGACATCACACCATTTTCTTCAGAGCGTAAATGGAGCAAAATGAATTTAGAAACAATTGGAACAGTATATTTAGGTGCACCAGAGCGAGTCTTGGCAGGCGATAATATTCCTCCAGTGGTTTTTAACGCCCAAGAAAATGGCTTACGCGTATTGGTGATTGCGGTAGCTGAAACCTCAGAAACTAATATACTTAAGCGTAAGGCAATTGCTGTTATTGAAATTGAAGACATCATTCGAAATAATGCCCAAGAAACATTGGCATACTTGGATCAAGAAGGTGTCGCATTAAAAGTCATTTCCGGTGATAATCCGGTCACGGTGTCAAATATCGCCAAACGTGCTGGCTTGCCAAATTATGATAAATATGTTGATTTAACCACGTGTCAAACAGATGAGGACGTGAAAGCTGCAGCATTGCAGTATACAGTTTTTGGTCGCGTAGCACCTCATCAAAAGAAATTATTAGTCCAAGCATTAAAACAAGCGGGCTCTACTGTGGCGATGACTGGGGATGGCGTCAATGATGTTTTAGCTTTGCGGGCAGCAGATGTCAGTATTGCCATGGCAGATGGAGATGCAGCCACACGTCAAATTTCCAATTTAGTCTTACTGGATTCTGATTTTACTACACTTCCCGCGGTTTTATTTGAAGGTCGCCGAGTAGTAAATAATGTCACTAAAGTTTCCGGCATATTTTTCATTAAAACGATTTATTCTTTCTTGTTATCCATTATTTGTTTACTAAGTGTGCAAGCATTTCCTTTTATTCCGATTCAAATCACATTGATTGATTTGGCAATTGAAGGCTATCCTTCTTTCTTTTTATCTTTTGAAAGTAATAAACAAAAAGTTACCGGTAAATTTTTACCCACCGCGCTAAAAGCTGCCTTACCAAACGCTTTACTTGTGGTACTCAATGTCTTAGCTGTTACCGTTTTAGCTAGTCAGTTGAATTTGTCACAATTTGAGGCAACTACTTTAATGTATTATTTATTAATTGGGATTAGTTGCTTGGCAGTTATTAAAGCCTGTTTACCACTTAATTTTTTACGTCTCTTTTTAATTATCACGACAATTGGTGGGATTTATGTGGCGGCAATGCTCTTTTCTCACATTTTAGAAATTGGCTGGTTGACGGCTACGACGTTACCATTATTTGCAATTGGCATGTTAGTTAATGGTGTTTTATATAGTATCGTGACATTGTTGAAAAAGAAAAAAAGTTAGTAAAAGCAAAAAAACCTCGTAGCCTTAGGCTACGAGGTTTTTTGGCTCTATAATTTATTGGACTGATGAATCAGAATTGATTCTTCAGTCCA
>MJGMH2__coassemble_942_pt1 | contig 32507 bp, 30 predicted proteins | sample MJGMH2__metabat2_low_PE_013 | metagenome-assembled genome bin MJGMH2
GTTTTGGTTTCACTTAAATCTTTTCCATCAGTCCTGATTGACAAAGAGCCTTTATTCTTTATCTATTTCCATTTGACGATAATGTTCCATCTTACGGCTAAATAACTCGCCATTAGAAGGCGGCGTATACGTGATGGCATTTGCGCCAGCTTCAATTGTCTCTAAGATACTCTCTTCAGTAGGTCCACCTGTAGCAATAATCGGTAAATCGGGGTAGTTTTCACGGAAATGCCGAACAGTAGCGGCCGTTTCTTTGCCAGCGCTAATGTTTATGACCTTAACGCCAACTGCGAGTTTTTCATCAATTGGTGTCAATTTAGAAGTAACCGTACTTACTACCGGAATATCGACGACCCGACAAACCATTTTAACAGTATCTACCGAAGTCGGTGCATTTAAAACAACCCCAATCGATCCTTGGGCTTCGGCAAACATCGACATATAAGTTGAACGCTCCCCTTGGGTTAGCCCGCCTCCAACGCCCGAAAAAACTGGAATATCTGCAGCTTCAATGATTGATTTGGTAATCGCCGGATGTGGGGTAAAAGGATAAACTGCAATTACAGCGTCCGCATCAGTATTGCGAATAATCGCAATATCGGTGGTAAAGATGATGGAACGCACCCGCCGACCAAAAATTTGAATCCCTGTTGCTTCACGAATAATTTTAGGAACGCGAACAATATCCTTCCGTAATTCGGTCGAAATTTTTGGCATTTTTTGCTCCATAAAAACACTCCTTTCATGCTAGAGATTATACGTCATATTGCATTAAATTATATTCCTCTATCATAGTTATAATTTTATCAGCATATTGCGGATCTGTCGCATATCCCGCCTCTTGTAGCGCTTTAGCTGCTTCTTTATAATTATTGGCTAACAATACTTTTTCATATTTTTTTGGATCCCAATTCACACCATTAACAAAAAGCATAGTATGATCATCCATTGAAGCCTGCCAAGAATCATAAACTTTAAATTCCCCTTTTATTGTAATATATTGCTCATCTACAAATTCTTGGGTATCTAATTTCACTTTAGGTACATCACCATAAGCTTTAATTCCAAATAAATTTTTATATTCACTGGCCAATTGACTTTGACCAAAATTCGATTCTAGTGCAGCCTGCCCCAATATAATACTTGGTAAAACACCATATCCTTTTTGTAGTTCTTTGGCATGAGGAGCCAATTGCTCAATAAAATTTTTACGAAGTCTATCTTCATCGGTTACTTGTGCCACTTGGGTTGAAGTAACGGGTTGACTGAGTTGCCGAATTGAAAAAACAAAAGCCGCTAAAATAAGTAAAAATCCAGCTAAAATTGCTGGGAAGCCGGCTTTTTTACGTTTACGATATTTTCTTTTAATGCTCATACCCCTCCCACTTTTCTAACTGGGTCAAATACTCTTCCAATGTTAAATCATGCGTAGTAATATATTGGGCGCTTTCTACCCCTACATAACGCAAATGCCAAGGTTCATAAGTGATTTTTGTAATGTTTTCTTTTCCAGCAGGATAGCGCACAATAAAGCCAAAGCGGCTGGCGTTTTTTTGTAACCACTGAGCACCAGGTTGTTTACTGTAGCTTTCGTCTAAAATCATATCCGGATTAGATGAGAGCCACTTTTCATCAACTACATCAACTGCTAACCCAGTGTGATGCTCACTATAACCCGGTTCTGTCATAGTTAATTTTGCTTTTTTAATTGCAGCTTCTCGTCCTAAATGATCTTGACTTTCTAATTGACTAACCCGTTCATTAAAAACTTGTTTTTGATAAGCAACCGAGCGATATGAGGAAACCAAATGGAGATTAATATTTGCTTTTTTTGCAGCAGCTTTTAACGCTTCATAACTTGTTGCGATTCTTTTATCTACCATATGACCATCAGCTAAGGTGGTAAGTTGATCTTCTGATATTTCTTGTTTTATTTTATGATCGGGACTAACCAGTACTAAACGCCAATCATTACTTTTTATTTGGGGCAAATCCTTTGGTCGCATATCACTTGAAGAGTCGGAAACTGCTTGGGTACTTGCTGTGCTTGACGTCAGCGTAGTCGCTGTGGATGATGCAGTTGAACCGGAATCATTTTTTTGATAATCATCAAAAAATATAAAGAAAGCAGCCACAGCTACCATCAAAATCGTAGCTGCTCCGATTATTTTATTCAAAAATCTAAACGCTCCTTTAATAACTATTGGTTGTAGGTTTCTTCTAAGTTTTCACTTACCCATGCTAACAGACCAACTTTTTCTTGCTGTAGTTGTTGCTGAATTTTTGCTGGAAGACGAAAACTTAAAATATCATCAAAACCCCACTCATCATACGTAATAAAGACACGCAAATCAAGTAACTGCTGATTACGATTGTCTTCAGTATGTTGAATGACTTCGACATCGGCTAAGCGTTTTTGCAACCATGTTTGGGCAATTTTGGTTTTTAAGCGTCTATATTCACTCACAGCTTGGGTCCTTTTTTCTGGGAAGATAATCGTTTGCCGCAACACTTTTTGCATCAGCATCCACTCATAATCACTAAATAAGTTCTTAATTTTTTGATTTTGTTCGGGTAACAAAGTGCCATTACCACTTTTCCATTTTTCCCAAGTGATTTCATCACTATTTAAAACATTTTGATAAAATGTTGTCTCAGACGTATATTGTTCCTTAATTGTTTGTAGTAAAATTGCAATATAAACTTCGTGCATAATAAATCCTCCTCTTGTCTATTTTACTTTATTTTTTTGGATATAATAGTTTTATCCCCATAACTTTCTTATTTTTTAAAAGATTGCTAAACTAAATTTAAAGGAGCTGATAGTATTGAAAAATTATAAATGGGGTATTGCCGGAACCGGTGGTATTGCCCACGAATTTGCATCAAATTTTAACGGAAAACAAAGTAGCTTAGCAGCTGTTGCTTCACGTACCTCAAAAAAAGCAGCTGAATTCGCCCAACGTTATGAAATTCCTGCTAGTTATGGCACTTATGAAGAGATGCTAACAAGTGATATAGATATTGTTTATGTCGCTGTACCTAATGCTGCCCATTACAACTATATTAAAAAAGCGTTATTAGCTGACAAACACGTTTTATGTGAAAAGGCCATCACCATGAATTTAGCCGAGCTAGAAGATGTCATGAAAATCGCGACAGAAAAAAATTTAATCTTGCAAGAAGCTATGACGATTTTTAATATGCCATTATACGATGAACTGACCCGCTTAATTGATCAAAATAAACTAGGACAATTAAAAATGATTCAGGCACCTTTTGGTAGCTATAAAGAGCCTGATCCTAAGAATCGTTTCTTTAATCCTGATTTAGCCGGCGGTGCTTTATTGGATATTGGGACCTATGCAGTTTCTTTTGCCCGTTATTTTTTATCCAGTGCACCAAAAGTAATCGCTTCGACCATGGTTCCTTTTGAAACTGGTGTTGATGAGCAATCTGTTACTATTTTGCGCACACAAGAAAATGAATTAGCAACTGTCAGTCTATCTTTTCAAGCTAAAATGCCCAAAGTCGGCATTGTCGCTTTTGAAAATGGTTATCTAGAAATTCCCGATTATCCACGGGCAGCAAAAGCAATCTTAACTTATACTGATGGCAGCAAAGAGACCATCATTAGCGGAGCAAGTGAAGCTGCTTTTCAATATGAAATTGATAATTTTACAGCTACAATTGAAGGCCAACCTAACAAGTCGCTCTTTTTAACCCACGATGTCATTCGTATTTTGGACCAAATGCAAAAGGATTGGGCTTAAACGCTTAAATACCAACTTGATTTAAAAATAAGTCACCATAAGCAGTGAAATAAATTGCGAATGTTTCACTGCTTTTTAGTTTTCTAATTTGCGACTAAATTCAGCTTTTGTTTCAATAAAACTAGTAAATAACTGTAAAAATTGAAATAATCGGGCCCGATTTTCAAACTCTGAGCGATTTTTAGGCAGTGGGCTCGCTTCATAATTTTGACTAATAGCTTTGATTAATGCCAATAGTTCTTGTCCGTCATTATCATAGCCAAATGTTTTTGCTGTCGCTTGTAACAAATAGCGCATATCCGCTAAATACTCTTCTTCTACTTCAATTTGATCAAGTAATTGAATCATATCTCTTAAAATCAACACCTGACCACGGCGCATGGTAAAGTAAGTCGCAAAGGAAGAATCTTCTTGAAACCACCGATTTTGCTGATGACGTTTTGCTTTAACTTGAGCTTGTGCTAAATAATCCCCTAAGACAGCACAAGTTTGACGAGCCTTACTCGCAGCACTAGGAGTGTTTAGCCCATTGGCTAGTTGTCCCAACAACTTTTTAAACATCACCTCAACAATTGCCTGTTCTTCTTTTAATGTCTTGCCAATATCTGGCATATACAAATTAGCAAGGAGTGCTAAACCAACACCTAAACTCATGAGTAAAAATTCATTAGTAATTAGTTGCCACGCAAAAGAATTTTCGGATAAATAATGCGTAACTAAAACAGAGTTGACAACAATGCCATCTTCTAATCTAAAATAAACTGATACCGGAATAAAAAGTAATAAAAAAACACCAAAAGCAAACGGATTAAACCCTAACAAATTGAAACAAAAAAATGAAATGATTGTGGCGATAATTAAAGATACCACGCGATAAAAAGCTGTTAGTAAAGTAGCCTTTTTAGTGTTACCGACACTTAAAACTGCAATAATCCCTGCTGCTGGTGCATATAGTAAATTTAATGATTGCGCAAAAAACATTGCCAGACTAGCAGCTAATACCGTTTTAATCGTACGTAATCCAATTTTCATAAGTACCTCCTTTAGTTTTAGTTTACTGATTTGACAGCGAACTGGCAATATTAAAAGATTTTAGTTATCATATTAATAGAGAGTAAAAAATACCTGCTACGGTGAAAAAATTAGAATAGGAGCAAAAAGATGCAATTAGGACGTTTTCGGATCGGAATGCGAACGATGAAGACAGCATTAGCTGTTATGATTTGTATTTTCCTTTTTCATTTTATTAATCGTGGACAGCCGTTGATTGCAGCATTAGCAGCAGTTTTTGCACTGCGCCAAGACTTAACGACCACTGTATCTTTTGGTAAATCGCGTGTTTTAGGCAATTCGATTGGTGGTATCGCTGCGATTTTATACTTTTTTATCAAGCAATATTTCCACCACGATTTCCTCGTAGAACTGATTGCTTTACCGATTTTTGTAGCATTAGTAATCATTATTTCTGATGGCATCAACAATAATTCAGGAATTATTTCAGCTATTGCCACGATGCTCTTAATCACGTTAAGTGTGACGGAAAGCCAATCTGTTTATTTTGCCATCGATCGGGTCTTGGATACTTTTATTGGGACTTTTATTGCCCTTGCCATTAACTTTATCCTACGACCTCCCACGAATGAAAAAGAAAAAGAAATCGCTGAAGATCTCGTTGAACTAAAACAAAAAGAAGAAAAACTGCATTTTATGCTAGCAGAAGTCCAAGCTGAAATTAAACGGAAAGATAAAAAAGGAGATGGCCATTAATGGTCACCTCCTTTTTTATTAACCAAAATAGGCTAGTAACGTCCCCGCTGCAACAGCAGAACCAATGATTCCAGCTACATTTGGTCCCATCGCATGCATGAGCAAATAGTTTGTTGGATCATTTTTTAACCCTTCTTTGTGAACAACTCGCGCTGCCATCGGTACAGCTGATACCCCAGCCGCCCCAATCATCGGGTTTACTTGTCCTTTAGTTAATTTACACATTAACTTCCCAAATAAAACCCCAGCTGCTGTGCCGATCGCAAAAGCAAATAAACCTAAAACAATAATTTTTATTGTTTCCACCGATAAAAAAATATCAGCTTCTGCTTTTGCTCCAACTGTCAGTCCCAGTAAAATGGTAATAATATACATCATTGCATTTTGCAACGTTTCCGTTAATTTTGGCACCACTTGTGATTCACGAATCAAATTACCTAACATTAAACAACCAATTAAAGTGGTCGCCGCTGGTACTACTAATGCAACAAAAATCGTCTTAAAAATCGGAAAAACAATACGTTCTTTTTTGGTGACTGTTCGCTGCATCTGCATTTTAATTTTACGCTCTTTTTCCGTAGTTAATGCATTAATAATCGGCGGTTGAATAAGAGGCACTAGCGCCATATAGGAATACGCAGCAATCGCAATGACTGATAACAAATGTGGTGCCAATCTAGTAGTTAGATAAATAGCAGTCGGACCATCTGCCCCGCCGATAATTCCAGTTGCCGCTGCTTCTGGACCGGTCATGCCTAAAAGAATTGCACCGAAAAAAGCTGCGAAAATGCCAAATTGAGCGGCTGCGCCTAAAAGTAACGTTTTAGGATTTGCAATTAAAGGGCCAAAATCCGTTGAGGCACCTAAACATAAAAAGATTAACGGTGGATAAATTCCCAAATTAGTTCCTTGATAGAGGTAGTATAAAAGACCACCTGGTTCTGCCGCTGTCGGACTGGCAAAAATACCAGTTAAAGGCAAATTTACTAACAAAATTCCAAAAGAAATCGGCAACAATAAATACGGTTCATATTCTTTAAAAATGGCTAAATACAAAAAGATAATCGCAATTATAATCATAATGAAATGTTTACCTGTCATGCCGGCAAAACCAGATGTTTCTAACATGTTTTGAATAATCTCAGTCATCTTTCATCTCCTTAAAAATTTTTTTAAATAGCAGTAACGCTCCCCATAGCGCTGCCAAGATAAAAAAGACAAACACCATGGACACAAGTGTAATCATCCCCGCTTCTACTAGTGACATCTTAAACCTCCTTTGTTTTATCTTTACTTTAATTGTAACAAAACCCCTTCTGAAGACAAAACGAAAACGGATACAAATAGAACAAAAAAAAATCAAACCACTAGTCTTTTATTTTTCAATTACACTAGTGGTTTGACCTTACCCATTATTCATTTGACTTTAACGCTTCAATCATATCGACATTTTTTAGTTTAAAATAAACAAAAATGCCCACAATAATCGAAAAGAAAATTGTAATGAGACTTGCATACAAATAACTCAACGGTTGAATCGTAGGCGAAAACATCACCATATCCAATTCGACTGTTTTTAATACAAAATCGTGTTCAATTTTACCTAATAAAAGACCAGCTAAAATTCCTAGAATCGTTAAAATAATATTTTCGCGATAAATATACATTGTTAATTCATTATCATAAAAACCTAAAACTTTAATAGTAGATAATTCACGAATACGTTCTGAGATATTGATGTTGTTTAAATTATACAACACAATAAAGGCTAATAAACCAGCAGAGATGATCAAGACCCACACGACAATTGTCAAAGCTTGCGTGGTATCATCTAAGGCATTTAAAGAATCAGATAAAAAGCTGACATTGACAATCCCAGTATTTTCCATCAATTTTTCTGCGACATCTTTTTCCTGACTACTACTCAAATCTTTTTTAAATAGTAAAAAAGCTGCATTATAACTTGGTGCTTTTTGGAAAACTTGTTCATAATAATCAGGTGTCAAGTAAGCAAAATGACCAGTATAATTTTCTGCGATGCCGGTAACTTTGACTGGATAAGTTTGTTTGTCATTATCTTTTAAATTAATTGTATCGCCAATTTTCACATCAAAAAGCTGGGCTAATTTTTCATTAATAACCGCACCATTATTTTGCAAAGAATATTCCCGTTTACTTTGGCGATTATTTAATAAAACAAATTCAGCCAAATCTTTAGGATCTTTTGGCACATAGACGCTAACATCTTGTGGTGTTTTGCCGTGACCGGAAAGTGTTAATGTTTCCGTTGCAATTGGCATATTAGCTTTGTATCGATTTAACTGTTTTACTTCTTTTTCATAACGTGCTTGCGCATTTTGATCTTCGTCACTAAAAGAAACGACCGCTTGATAGTGCCATAACTTTTCAAATTGTAAAGGGATAATATCTGTAATCGAATCCCGCAAACCAAAACCGGTTACAATCATCGCTGTACAACCTGCAATTCCCACTACTGTCATTAACATTCGCAATTTATAACGGAATAAATTACGCAAAGTTACCTTTTGATTAAAATTAAGCCGTCGCCAAAGCGGTTTAATATTTTCTAACCATACCCGCTTCCCAGCCTTAGGTGCTTTAGGGCGCAGTAATGTCGCTGGTGGTGCAATTAAATCAAAGCGCACCGTCAACATCGCCACACCTACCGTACAAATTAATCCGACCACAATGCCAATGATTGTATAATTTAAATACCACGGTGTCACAAAGGAAGGTAAATTATAAAGTTGTCCATAGGCTTTAATGATAATACTAGGAAATAGTTTAAAACCAACCACTAATCCTAATAACGAACCAATAATTCCCGCCAATAAAGCATAAATAAAGAATTTCAGCGCAATTTCATGGTTACGATATCCTAGTGCTTTAAAAGTACCAATTTCTCCTCTTTTTTCCTCAACCATTCGCGTCATAGTAGTTAGACTAACTAAAGCTGCAATTAAATAAAAAATCAGTGGAAAAACAGTGGCTAGTGACGTAATACGATCAGCATTTTGCTTATATTCGGTATAACCTGGATTATCATCACGATTACTAAAAATATATTCTGCTGGTTTTAACGCTGCTAAACGCTTTTGTTCATTTTTCAATTGTAATTCCGCATCTAAAAGTTTCGGCATATTTGCACTAGTTTGCTCTTGGAATGCAGCCAACTGTGTTTTATATTCTTCTTCACTAGCATTAATTTTTGCTTCTGCTTCTTTTAATGCCGTTGCCGCTTTTTCACTTGCTTTGGTTAATTCCTCTTTAGCTGTTTGTAATTCAGTAGCCTTTTGATCAAGAGTTTCTTTTGTTTGGGCGAGTTGTGTCGCTGTTGTTTGTAAAGTGCGTTCTTTTGCTTCAATTTCACTTAAATCAAGATTTGTCGCAGCCTCACTTTGTTTTAATTGCTCTAATTGCGTCTTTAAATCACTCAACTCATGAGTCAAATCTTTTACTGCTACAGCCACTTCTTCACTGGTAGTATTTTCTTCATCCCAGTTTTTCACAGTATTAATAAGCGCGTCATCGCCGACTTTTTCGGCTAACTGTATCAACGTATTTTTTTGTTCGTCGATAAGGACCCCAAGCTCCTCTTCATCAACCATTAATGCTTCAAATTGCTTTTGTAAATTATTTCCACTGGCAATTTTTTCTTCTGTTTGCTGAATTTTTTCTTTCGTTTGGCTATTAGTAGGTGCCATAGCAGCTTTTCGTTGGTCTGCCACTTCTGCTTGTTCGTTTGTTAATTTTTCTACTTGTTCATTGTAGGTGATTTCCGCTTGTTTTAACTCTTCTTCTTGTTGTGTTAAAGCTGTTTGTTTTGTTTGCGCTTCTGTTTGGCTCGCTTCTTTTTGAGCTGCTAATTTAGTCTTGGCAGCTTTAATTTCAGCTTGCGCTTTTTCTAACTTTGCTTCACCATCGTCTAAACTTTTTTCACCACTTGCGATTTCATTTTGAACTTTTTTTAGCTGTGTTTGCGCTTCTTCTTTTACTTCTTGTAATCGCAACTGCGGACGATTTGCTAATTTTGCCCGTAAACTTTTCATTCCTTTGTCTGTTGACTTTTCATACGCATCAGAATAAGCTGTCTGCCCTTTAGTATCTTTAAATTGCACTAAAATACGGCTATAGGCAGACAAATTTAAATCAGCTTCATTAATAACGGCAAAATAATCAATGGTCCCGCTGCCAACATTTGTATTGCCCCTTTTAATATTTTCAATATATTCTGGGCTGTTCACAAAACCGACTACTTTAAATTCGCGTTTTTTTAGCTGTTGCTTTTTATCATCATCAACTGCTACTGTGAATTTATCACCAATGCGATAATCTTTGTTGTAATCAGCTAAACTGTCGAGGGCAATTTCCCCACTTTTTTTGGGTAGACGACCTTTTACTATCTGATAATGATTTAATTTTTGGTCACTATTATAACCAAAAAAGCGCAATACTTGATTTTTATCACTCAAATTTAAATCAAGTAAGTACTCTGCTTGTGCTTGTGCAACTTGATTATCTTCATTTATTAATGCTAAATCAGTGTTTGATAAACCTAATGTTGAAACAATTGTCGCGTCAGCTAGGTGTTGGCGATCATAGTAGTCATCACCAGAAGTAACCATATCCGGTCCAGTTGCCCCAATGCCGACAAAAAAAGCGGTTCCCAAAAAGATAATGCCTAAAATCGACAAAAAGCGGGCCGGAGAATTACGAATTTCGCGAATACTGGTTTTTAATAATGCCTTTTTCACTGCTTCATCACCACGCAATCTCTTCAACAGCAAGTGGATTTTCATTTAAAGTGATGCTTCTAACCTTGGCATCGTTTATTTTAATTACTCGGTCAGCCATTGGCGCAATCGCGGAATTATGGGTAATAATAATGACAGTTGTACCAAATTTTGTCGCAGTCTCTTTTAAAATTTCTAAAATCTGTTTTCCCGTTTCATAATCCAATGCTCCCGTTGGCTCATCACAAAGTAAAATTTTAGGTTTTTTTGCCAATGCACGGGCAATTGTTACCCGTTGTTGTTCACCACCTGATAATTGGGAGGGAAAATTGTTCATTCGTTTTCCTAGACCAACCTGTAACAACACTTCTTCAGCATCCATGGCATCTGGTACAATTTGAGCAGCCAACTCAACATTTTCTTTTGCCGTTAAATTAGGAACTAAGTTATAAAATTGAAAGACAAAGCCGACATCATTGCGCCGGTAACCGGTTAATTGTTTGTTATTAAAACGAGCGATATCTACCCCATCCACTGTCACTTGGCCACTATCACACGTATCCATACCACCTAAAATGTTTAAAACTGTCGATTTTCCCGCGCCACTGGGTCCTAAAATAACAGCAACCTCTCCTTTTTCAACACTGAAGGTAATCTTGTCATTGGCAATGATTTCAGTATCTCCCATTTGATACTTTTTCACCTCATTAAATACTTCAATATAACTCATAAAAATTAGCTCCCTTAAATAAATTCTCGTTAAATTAAGTTTAACATAAGATATTTTTTTAACAAAAATTCTACCGCCAAAAAACTCTTTTTTCGAAAAATAACGCACGAGCAATAAGAAAAGCTAAAGGCAGCGGTTAGCTCTTTGGAAAAATCTCAGAAATTCGTCTTCTGGTGCTCTTTACCAGAAACTAATTTTTGAATTTTTCCCGAAGAGTTGTTGCCTGTGCTAGATCAAAAGAAAAGCAAAATGAACTCGCCCAGCTCTCAAGCAATAGACGAAATCTTGATAAATTGTTCCTCAAATTTCTTGGCATTTCGACTTAATGCCGACAAGAGTTCGTTTGTGTGCTAGACAACAAGAAAAGCTAAACAAGCATACCGCTATATAAAGGTACAATCTATGAAAATCAGATTATTTTCCATCAAAAAAAAACGACAGACTAATTTGTCTGTCGTCAAAATTTATAAATAAAATTTTATGCTTCGTAGCGTTTTTCACCATCTAAATAAGTAGCCGCTAAGGTCATATCAGGATTTAAGACGATAAAGTCAGCATCGCGACCATTTCGAATTAAGCCACATTTATCATCAATTTTACAGCTGACAGCTGGAACCCAAGTCGCCATCATGATTGCTTCTTCAGGTGTTGCAATTTCCCAATCCACAACGTTTTTAATTGCTTCTTTTAGTTTTAAAATACTACCAGCTAAATTGCCTTCTTTCATGCGAGCAGTACCATCTTTTACAACCACTGGAAATTCACCTAATACATAATCACCATCAGGCATCCCACCGGCCATCATACAGTCAGTAATTAAAGCAACATGATCATGACCTGCTTTTTCCATTAAAATTTCTGCCGCTTGCGGATGAACATGGTGTCCATCACAAATTAATTCTGAAAATACATGTTGTAAGCTAAGTAGTGCTCCGACCATCCCTGGTTCACGATGGTTTAAGCCGCGCATACCGTTATAAGCATGTACAAACACACTAGCACCAGCTTCTACAGCTTCTGTTGCTTCTTCTAAAGTTGCATTACTGTGACCTAAAGCTACCACAACACCTTCTTGGGTTACTTGATTAACAAATTCTTTAACCCCTTTTCTTTCTGGTGCTAAAGCAATCTTTTTAATCAAGCCACCAGAAGCTTCTTGCCATTCGTGGAAAGTGTCAATATCTGGATCACCAAAATAAGAAGGATTTTGAGCACCTTTATGTTCTTCGGTAAAGAAAGGTCCTTCAAAATAAATACCTTGGATTTTAGCTCCTTTAACTTCTTGATAGGTGTCACCAATTGTTTTGGCAACATCTTTTAATAATTCTTTAGTTGAAGTTAATGTGGTTGGTAGATAAGAAGTTACTCCACATTCCAACAATCCTTCAGACATAATTTTTAGACCTTCAGCGTTATTGTCCATAACGTCTTGATTTTTATAGCCATGAATATGCGTATCTACAAGACCTGGAGCAATCCATTGTCCACTATGATCCACTACATTAGCATCTTTTTCTGGTAATTCAGTATAATAATTACCAAATTTGCCGTTAATAATTTCTAAATAGCCAGCAGGTTTAGTATCAGAGTTTAAGAAAAATTTGTCAGCATAAATAAATGTTCGCATTTAAATCGCTCCTTTGATTTACTAACTTAAAATTACTCCTTCTTTTCGTAGAAGTCAAGAAAGGTCTAAACCATTTTAGAGATTTGTAATACGTTGGACAGAGTTTGATATTTTAAAATATTTCTCACCATGCTCTTTTTTTCCTAGTGCTTTGTAAATCAAACCTTTAAGCTGAAAGAGTTCTTCTAAATAATAATAACTTTTTTGTTTTCGGACCATTTCAGCACCGCTTTTCACCACCGCAAGTGCTTCTTCATAACGCTTCTCTTGATATAAAAATAAGCTAAAATTATAAAAAACTTTTGCTAGGCGACAATCAATCCGCTCTTTTGGCAATGTCTCAAACAGTTCCATACTATAAGCAAGGTTATCCTCCCCTTCTTTTTTTTGACCTAAGTCAGTCTGAACCCGACCAATACAAGAAATCAATTGGATTTCATTAGAAGAAATATAGTGTTTATCTGCTTGAAAGGTATAAGAAAGCCCTTGTTTTAAATGCTGAAGTGCTAATTCTAGATCACGCCCTAAAAAATATTCACAGCTACCCAAATAGTAATAATACAATTGTAAATCTGTGTCTAAATACAACTGATCCAAGATAGCGGGCTGCTTTAATAAGTCAGCGAGCTCCGTGTATTCTTTATGAAAAAAATGATATGCCATTTGATTGAGTAATTGGTTTACCTTTTGAATTTCTTCAGAATGTAACGTCATGACCTGATCAATTGTCACGCCTAGACGCTCACACAGATTCTGCATTACCAAGACATTTGGTAACTCCTCATCATTTTCAATTCGACTTAAAACGCTTTGAGAGCAAATATTTTGTGATAACATTTTTTGTGTTAATTTGCGCTCCTTACGAATTTGTTTTAACACATGACCAAACGAAACAGTTTCCTTTTTCATTTTAATGCCTCCAATTATGTGAATTAGCATTACCCTTTTTGTTAATTTTATCACATAATACCTCAAAAGGTATTACCGAAAAAGAACAACTTTTTCTCAATAATTGAAAAAAATCAGGAGGAAATTGAGATGGAACAAGCTTCAAATATAATTTTTAAATGGCAAAATGAACAGTTTTACGGCTGGGTTGAAAAAGAATATCAAAATTCATTTCTGATCAATGTGACAAATCCTAATAAAGAGTTAATTACAAAATACGCAAAGCGAATTATCATCAGTAAAAAAGTCTGTGAATGGCTTTAAAATGGTTTTAAAAAGCACCCCTATTACTACATACTTAAGACTTTAACTTCACTAGCTTCTATAAAAGAATTCATTCTTTTTCCCTACATAATCAGCAATTTCAGCCTAACTTTTCGAACTAAAAGATAGGCTGAGATTACTTTACTAAAATCCAATTATTAAAAGATAGCTAAAAAAATAGAGAAGAAAGTGCGACAAAAGTCTTATCACACCTTCTTCTCTATTAAATTACCACGAATTTTATTTTTGCTGATAAGTCGCCAAAAATTCTCGTAATTTTTCAGCCGTAAATTTTAAATCATCCATTTTCGGTAAATAAACAATACGGAAATGATCTGGTTTTTGCCAGTTAAATCCACCACCATGAACGAGTAATATTTTATGCTCATGTAAAAAGTCTAAAACGAATTGTTCATCATTGGTGATATTAAACCGCTTGCTATCAATTTTAGGGAAAATATAAAAAGCTGCTTTCGGTTTTACAGCGGAAAGTCCAGGAATATCATTTAACGCATTGTAAATATATTCTCGTTGTTCATAAATTCGACCACCAGGTAATAAAAGTTCATCACTGCTTTGGTAACCACCTAAAGCTGTTTGAATAATTTGTTGGGATAATACATTTGAACACAAACGCATCGAAGATAACATATTTAACCCTTCGATGTAGTCTTTAACGCCTTTTTTATCACCGCTCAATACCATCCAGCCGACCCGAAAGCCCGCTACACGATGCGATTTTGACAGCCCATTTAATGTGACAACAAAACGATCAGGTGCTAATGTCGCAATCGGAATATGGGTTAAGCCATCCATCACCAAACGGTCATAAATTTCATCAGAAAAAATAATTAAATCAAACTCCCGCGCTAATTCAACGATTCCTTCTAATATTTCCTTAGGATAAAGTGCGCCAGTTGGATTATTCGGATTAATTACGACAATGGCTTTTGTTTTGCTCGTAATTTTAGCTCGCATATCAGTTAAATCAGGATACCATTCACTTTCTTCATCACAAATATAATGAACCGGTTTGCCACCAGCTAAAGAAACAGAGGCAGTCCACAATGGATAGTCTGGTGAAGGAACCAAGACTTCATCCCCATCGTTACATAAACCTTGCATACACATAGTAATCAATTCACTAACACCATTACCAGTATAAATATCATTAATCGTTACATTGGGAAAGCCTTTTAACTGACAGTACTGCTCGATTGCTTTTCGAGCCGAAAAGATACCTTTGGAATCAGAATAGCCCTCTGAAGAACGAACGTTCATAATTAAGTCTCTGACGATTTCATCGGGGGCTTCAAAGCCAAAGGGTGCGGGATTGCCAGTATTTAATTTTAAAATGCTAACTCCTTCTTCTTGCATACGTTCGGCTTCTTCTAACACCGGCCCACGCACATCATAGCTAACACCTTCTAATTTATTTGATTTCTCAAAGTGTTTCATAACATCGCCCCTTTTTTAATGGATTGTTGTAATTACTTTACTTTTTTATCCTTTAAAAAGCAATCTTTCCTATGATTTTTCGTAAAACTTTTAATTTTTTTGCCGATAAAAATTAATGACGATATCAATGAAAATACTCGCTACTATCCCTAAGAAAATACCAGCTAACACGTTGTCACAAATTAAACCAATAAGAAGTCCTAATAAAATAGTTGGGAAAAGATAAGTACCATCTGATTTTTTCATTGTCTCCTCACATTTCTTGTCTTCATCTTGACAAAGGATTTTTTTCTAAGGTATCATAAGTTGTTGTCTTGCAGAAGTGTTGGAATTGGCAGACAAGCAAGATTGAGGGTCTTGTGAGCGTAAGCTCGTGCGGGTTCGAGTCCCGTCTTCTGCATTATGCTTTTTTTAGGTTTTTACAGAATGTTAAAACGTCGTCAGATTAGCGCTTATGATAATGTTTGTTTTGACAGTTTTTACGGAATGCTATTTCTTCAAGGTCAATTTCAAGGTCATTTACGCTCAAATGATTTTATTTCGACTAATATGAGTGATGAAGTTCTTTGTAAGTTACTAATTATATAATAACAGTTTTAGCCTTTAGTGTAATTATCACCAAGGGCTATTTTTTTGTTCTCTTACTCAGTTTACGATAACATTAAATTTACCCAAAAACCTCTCTGAAATGATTATTTATCATCTCAGAGAGGTTTTTATTGGGACTGATTGTTATATAGTCTAATTTTGCTTACTTATAAAACAGTTGGATCATAATGATAGGTGATATCACCATTATGATGGGCTTCACCAACAAAATATTTTTTATCAGCTCGATTAACCCACGCATTGCGAAATAAAAAGAAATTTTCGCGGCTGACTTCAATTTTTTTGATTTCACCATTTTTCAACTTTTCTAATTGTACATCATATGTTTCCATTTACTGCTACCCTCTTATTCTTCAAAATAACTAGAACGACGCCCTTCAGATTGACCGTCTTCAATGAGGCCTTTTAAATCACGTTCCAACACTTTACCTTTTTTTCCATGTTTTGCTTCTGAATTTGAGGTGGCTTCCTCTGCTTTTAAGTCTTCATCATGATAAAACTTTTCTACCGTAGGGTCATCGGCTCTTTTTTCTTGAAACGCGGCTGGTTCATGATCAAACAATAAATATTGATCTTTATTTTTGGATAAAGAGGCCAACAATTCTGTTTCATTAACTGTTTCTTTTTTTTCATCTGAAATTAAAGAAGCAGGGATATATTTAGGTACAAAATAAGAGCGTCCACCACTATAGCGTTTCACCGTACTCTTTTCTGGTGTTGAAGTGTCATTTTTCACTTTATATGTTGACCGTTTGTACTCTTTACCAAAAAGAGAAGTTCGCCCAGCTAAATCTGTTTCGGGTTTAATTTTTTTACTGTAATCTGGTAAATTGGCCCGATGCTTCTTTAGTTCTTCTTCTTGGGCTAAGGTATGGCCTTGTTTGGCGGCAGTTGCTTTCCGGGATCGGCGCAAAGCCCGTTCTTCCTTTAATTGATCACTTTTTAGTACACTTTTTTTCGGTGGCGTGTAAAAAGAAGTTCCATTATGTTCTGTTTCATCAGTTAAAAGCCAACTACGGTCTTTGGCAAAAAGATTGCGTTTTTCTTTTTGAATTTTAACATCTTCATTGTCATCGTAAACTGGAAAGCGGTAATGTTTCCGCTTTATATCGGTATATTTTCCCATTATAACTTCATCCTTTATCTACTTTGTTTTATCATACCATAAAGCAAATAAATCTATTGAAAATTTACCCCAGCTAAGTGGAATTTTAAAATTCCAACTTAAGCAAATAATTTCCCGCTAAAGACACAAGTGTCCGCCTCTTGAATCGTCTGATTCTCTCCGATGATTGCCTTTAATCGTTCTTTTGTAATAGGCAAGGGACGTAAAGTTTGAATTTCTGCTACATCAATAGCTTGCATCCCGTTGCTAGGATTAAAAAAGACCAAAACAAAATCTTCACTATCATAACGCAAAACACCCAACAATCGCTTTGTGTATAAAAGTAAAAATTCCCCTTGATGAATAACAGGATTGTCTTTACGTAAAGCAATCCAACTTTGACAGGCTTCATAACATTTCAAATCGATGTTATCCCAGGGGAAAAACTTCCGATTTTCAGGATCTTTTCCGCCCGTTAAGCCCGCTTCATCTCCATAATAAACACAAGGAACTCCTGGAAAAAGATGTAACAAGCCAAAAGCTAAAGATAATTTACGAGCATCACCATCTAATTGGGTTAAAATTCGTTCGGTGTCATGGGTTCCAATGTTATTAAAACTATTGTAAAAAACATCACGAGGATAGTTTTCTTGTAAGGTAGTAAAGTGTTTCGCAATCGTTTCTGGTGCACAGCCTGCTGTTAAAAAGGCTAACGCTTGTTCGCGCAACGGATAATTCATCACACCGTGTAGATGATTACCTAAAATATATTGGCGCCTTTTACCATAAGAAATTTTATTCGAAGCGTCTTCCCACACTTCGCCTAGTAATACTTTTTCTTCAAATTGATCGAGATTATGCCGGATTCCCGCAATAAATTCATCCGGCAGTTCATCAGCTACATCTAAACGCCAACCGTCAACGCCAAACTTGTTCCACTTTGCCAACACACCGTTATCGCCATAAATGAACTGCTGAAATTCTGGGTTGTCTTTATTAATCTCTGGTAAATCCTTTACTCCCCACCAAGAGCGGTAATCATCAGGATAACGATTAAAATTAAACCAAGGATAATAGCGACTATGAATATTCCGATAAGCACCTTTTGTTTGTCCATAAGCGCCATCATAATTAAAGTAGATACTATTGCGACCAACATGACTAAAAACACCATCTAAAATCACATGAATATCATTTTCATGTAGTTCAGACAATAACTCCAAAAATTCTGCCTCAGTGCCTAAAATTGGGTCGATTGCTAAATAGTCACTGGTATCATACCGATGATTACTGCGCGCTTCAAAAATGGGATTCAAATAAATTCCAGTGATTCCTAACTCTTTTAAATACGGAATTTTTTCTTTAATGCCTTTAAAATTACCACCAAAAAAGTCCCAGCGACTAATATCGCCATTCTCATCTTTAATATACATTGGTTCATCATGATGATTTCCGTAAATAAAAGTATTTGGTTTGGGATGATTCACTAACCCGTGTTGATTGCCATTATAAAAACGATCAGGAAAAATTTGATAAAAAACGCCTTCACGATACCATTTAGGTGTCACTTCAGCTTTTTTATAGCAGGTAACTTGATACCTTTTAATTTCATCAAAATGATCGACTAAATGCCCAGCTCCCCCACCTTCAATTGCGCCATAATAGCGAGTGTGCTCAGCGCGATTAGCGTCCAAATAATGAACTTCAAAATAATAAAAATAGACGCCTTTGCCTTCATTGAAAAAATAATCAAAGTGATACTGCTGCGTGCCATAGCTTTCCATGGCAATGGTGTGAGGTTTATTCTCATCTTTTGCGATGACTAACGTAACACCTGTAACAAAATCATCTTCGACACTAATTTTAAAGGAGACAAACTCATTTTCCAAAACCGCACCAAATGGTTTCTTATACTCTTCTAACCATGAATTAAAATATACCGCTGTCATAAACCTTACCTCATTAACTCTTTATGGGCAAAGACTGGTTCTATTTGCCAGATATCTTCTGCATAACGCGCAACAGTATGATCAGCAGAAAATTGGCCCGCATTTGCAATGTTAATTAAACTCATCTGTTGCCAACGTCTTTTATCACCGTATAGTTCTTCAATTTGTTTTTGAGCAGCACAATAAGAATCAAAGTCTTTTAAGACGAAAAATTCATCATTATATTTGATTAAAGAATCAAAAATTTCTTGGCCTTCAAAGTGAATATTAGGAATGGTGCCATCAATAAAGGCATTTAAAACTCGTTGTAGTGTAGGTGAATTTTCATAAATGCTCATGGCATTGTAATTTTGTGCTTGATAATAGCCGTATACTTCTTCTTCTGTTAAACCAAAAATAACAATATTCTCTTTGCCCACAGCATCGCGAATTTCAATGTTGGCACCATCTAAAGTAGCAAGTGTAATCGCACCATTTAACATCAGTTTCATATTGCTAGTACCAGAAGCTTCTTTTGAGGCTAGTGAAATCTGTTCACTGACATCTGCTGCTGGAATAATTCGTTCTGCTAAAGTTACATTGTAATTTTCTAAAAAGACAATTTTGATCCGATCTTTTACATCTGGATCGTGATTAATTAATTGGGCAGTTTCGTTAATTGCTTTAATAATTGCCTTTGCATACGTATAACTCGGCGCTGCTTTAGCTCCAAAAATGAAAACTCGTGGCACCATTTGAAAATCAGGGTTATCTTTAATCGCAAAATATAATTTTAAGATGTGTAAGAGATTTAATAATTGACGTTTATATGCGTGTAGACGTTTGATTTGTACATCAAAAATTGCATCAGCTGAAACTGCAATTCCGGTTGTTTCTTCAATATATTGTGCTAATGCTACTTTATTTTCTTTTTTTGCTTTAGCTAAAGCAGTTAAAATAGTATCATCTTCCACATAATTTTGTAGCAAATGCAAGTCATTACTTTTTTTCCGCCAAGAAGTTTTAATCGTTTGATCTAAAAGATTGGCCAATGGTTCATTTGACAGTTGCAGCCAGCGTCTTTGAGCAATCCCATTAGTTTTATTATTAAAGCGGTCTGGGAAGATTGTATAAAAATCATGCAATACAACATTTTTTAATAAATCTGTATGCAATTTGGCAACACCATTGGTACTGTGACTACCAATAATCGATAGATTAGCCATATGAACTTGTCCATTTTGAATAATGCTAGTCCGTTCAATCAATTCGATATCATAATACTGACTATATTGATTTACAAAGCGGCGATTGATTTCTTCAATAATCTGATACATGCGCGGTAACATTTCTTGCATCAATTCAATCGGCCATTTTTCTAAAGCTTCCGCCATAATCGTGTGATTAGTATAACTCATTACCTTCACTGTTACTTCCCAAGCTTGCTCCCAAGTTAAATCACATTCATCCAACAAAATACGCATCATTTCAGGTATGCATAATGCTGGATGTGTATCGTTAATATGAATGGCAATATATTGACTCATGGTCGTTAATGGCTTATTTAATTTTTTAAAGTAGCGGACAATACTTTGGACTCCAGCCGAAACAAAGAAGTATTCTTGCAATAATCGCGTTCTTCTTCCTCTTTCATTGGAATCATCTGGATATAACACCGCTGTTAAATCTTCTAATTCCCGCCGCTCTTCTAAACTGCGGTAGCGGTTTTCTTCTGAAACGGGAATTTCTACTGACCATAGTCTTAACGTATTTACTACGTCATTTTGATAGCCTACCATTGCGGTATCATAAGGGACAGCTTTAATTAAGCGACTATTTTCATAAACTGGCTTTAAGCGCCCGTCTGCTAGAGGTAACATATATACGTTACCGCCAAAACGCACATCCACTGCCTTACTTTCTTTACGGACTTCCCAAACGTTACCATTGTTTAACCATTCATCAGGCAATTCTACTTGATAACCATCAACAAAACGTTGTTTAAATAAACCATAATCATAACGGATACCATTCCCATTTCCCGGTAAGCCACAAGAAGCAATCGAGTCCATAAAGCAAGAAGCTAATCGACCTAGCCCACCATTTCCTAATGCCATATCTTTTTCTTGTTCAACAATTGCATCTAAAGAAAAGCCCAACTCGGTTAAACCATCCCGAACGGTATCTAAAATGCCTAAGTTTAACAAGTTACTTTTAAGCATTTTTCCTGGTAAAAACTCAATTGAAAAATAATAAACTTGCTTTGTTTCTTCCGTGAGATAGTCTTTCCACGTTTGCACCCAGTCATCAGCGTAATAAGCTTTAACCACGCTACCTAATACGTGAAAAAGTTCCTGCGGTGTAGCATCGTTAATGTCCATCGCATATTTTTCTTTTAACCGTTGGATCATTTCTTCTTTAAAAACCTTTTTAGTAATTTTCATCTCTTTTCCTCCTAGATAATAAAAAGTTGAAGAAGCAGGCTTCTTCAGCTTAATTTTTTGCTATTTCAATTTTAAAATTTAGTCGGTAAGAAGCTGAAAAACAGCGGGCTGCTTCCCAGTTTCTTACCGACATATTTTTTAAACTAACGTTTCATATAAGGCAACATATTGTTTTGAAGAAGTTTTCCAACTAAAATCTTTTGCCATTGCTTGTTGCATAAGATTTTGCCAAGTTTTTGGGTCACCTACATATAAAGTAATTGCTTTTTCAATCGCTTTTAATAATTGATAAGAACTAAACTCAGCAAAACCAAAACCAGTCCCCTCACCTGTGACAATATTATATGGGATGACAGTATCTTTTAAGCCACCGATTTCATGAACGATTGGTAAAGTTCCATAACGCATAGAAATCATTTGCGATAGGCCACACGGTTCAAAAGCAGACGGCATCAAAAAGGCATCAGCTGCTGCGTACATCTGTTGTGCCAGTTTGACATCAAATGAAATGCTGACCGCACATTTATCAGGATAAGTTGCGGCAAAGTAACGAAAGCCATTTTCAAAATCTTTCTCTCCTGTCCCTAATAGCACCAGCTGGACATCATTTTGTAAAAGACTGTGTAACTCATCAAGTAAAAGATTAAAGCCTTTTTGATAAGTTAAACGACTAACTACTGCAAAAAGTGGCACATCTGCTTTGACTGGTAGTCCCATTTTTGCTTGTAAATCTGCTTTGTTTTTTGCTTTTCCACTTAGATCTTGTGCATTGTAGTGATAAGGTAATGAAAGATCAGTATCAGGATCATTTAAATCGTAATCGATACCATTTAAAATGCCACTTAACTTACCAGCTTCCATTCGCAAAATAACATCTAACCCAGAACCAAATTGAGGCGTTTTGATTTCTTCAGCATAAGAAGGGCTTACCGTATTGACCCGATCAGCATACAAAATCCCAGCTTTCATAAAGTTTAAGCAATCGTTCATGCGCAGCGTACCATCTTCATAGCGTTCCATCCCAACGCCAAATAAATCTGGTAAAACACTACCGGCATATTGCCCTTGAAACTCAATATTATGGATAGTCAAAACGGTCTTAATGTTATTATATGCATGAATCCAACGATATTTTTCTTTTAATAAAAACGGGAGCATCGCTGTATGATAATCATTAGCATGTAAAAGATCTGGGATAAAATCAATGCGCTCCATCATTTCAATTAGCGCCAATTGGAAAAAGGCAAAACGTTCACCGTCATCGTAATACCCATATAAACCATCCCGAGCGCCAAAATAGTATAAATTATCTAAAAAGTAATACGTAACGCCATTTAATACTAGTTGCTTTACGCCACAATACTGTTTTCGCCAACCGACATTTACGTAAAAAGAGAATAAGTCTTCACATTGATTGGCATATTCAGCTGGTATTTTTTTGGCAAAATAAGGCAACACGACGCGACAATCGATACCTTTTTTGACCAGTTCTTTTGGCAAAGCACCAGCGACATCGCCTAGACCACCTGTTTTAAAAAAAGGAGCACACTCAGCGGCAGCAAACAATACTTTCATCTTATTCGCCTCCGTAAACATCGGAAATAATATGACTTTGTTTCTTTATCACAATTGGTTCTTCTTTTGTACCAATAATTTTAACCCCTGGTGCAACTTGAACGGCTTTATCTAAAATTGCATATTTCACTGTGGCGCCTGCACCAATTTTATTATTAGCCATCACAATCGCATCTTCTACTACCGCGTCTTCACTAATTACAGTATGGCGGGAAACTAAAGAATTTCTCACTGTCCCTTCAATAATTGAGCCCGTGGCAAATTGCGAATTTTCCACTTGTGAAGTTGGCGCATAATAAGTTGGAACTTCATTTTTCAACTTCGTATAGATTTTTTTACTTGAATAAAGTAGTGAACTAAATTTTTGCGGATCCAACATATCCATATTGGCTTGATAATAAGAGTGAATATCAAAAATATTATTCAAATAGCCAGTATATTCATAAGCTGAACTTTTGACACTTGTAATTTTTGAGCGTAAGAAGCTTTCCAAATTAACAGATACGCCTTCATTTTGCCCTTGAGACAACGCTTCAATTAATCTTTCAGTTTGCACAATGTAAATATCAGCACAAAGATTAACGGCATCAGTTAAATTACTATCTTTTGCTTGTGTAGCATGAAGAATTTTGCCATTTTCTTCCATTTCTAATACCATATCAGTCGGATAAACTTGTGATTTGGGCATACGTTTATATACGACTGTCATATCGTTTGCTTGCATTTGATGGATTTTCAAGACTGCTCGCAAATCAATGTTGCATAACATTTTGCTACCCATAAAAACGGTATATTCCGATTTTGATTTCTGTAAATAGTCAATTAACGTATCATAGTAGTGTTTATTTTCTGCTTTTTGTTTTAGAAAATCTTGGTAAACATGAATGAAGAAGCGATTGCGGACACTATCTAAGTTCCACTCTTTACCGCCACCGATATGGTCAAAAACTGACTGTGTTTCTCCTTCGTTAAAGACCATAAAAACAGTACTAATATTCGCATTGACAATGCTAGATAAATTAAAATCGATCAAGCGATATTTACAATCAAAAGGTAGTGTTGCAAGGGGACGGTTTTCTGTTAATGGTAATAACTCATTATAACGATGTAAATTACCCAAAATCGCACACATTTTATTAGTTCTCATCAAGAGTCACTCCAATCACTTCAGAATAGCCGACAACAGCAATTTCTTCACTGCCATCAATCACTGCATTATCACCTACGATGGCATTTTCACCAATAATCGCACGATGAATTTTTACATTTTTTCCAATTGTTGCCCCAGGCATTATCACACTATCAGTAATGGTGGTTCCTTCTTTTACTTGGACATCATCAGATAAAATAGAATGATTAATTTCACCAGAAACATAACAACCATCGACAATTAGCGAATTTTTAACAGCAGCTGTTTCTGTTAGGAAATGAGGCGGTGAAATAGTATTTTTTGAAAAGACACGCCATGATTTATCGCGAATTGCAAGTTCCATTTCCGGTTCAATAAATTCCATATTGGCTTCCCATAGTGAATCAATAGTCCCTACATCTTTCCAATAACCGGAAAAACGATAAGCAAAAACATTCTCACCTGATTCAAGGTAATTTGGAATTACATGTTTACCAAAGTCAATCATTTGGCCATCTTTTGAATAGCTATTCATTAAGACATTGCGTAAACGTCCCCAGTTAAAAATATAAATCCCCATTGAAGCGAGATTATTTTTTGGTTCAGCAGGTTTTTCTTCAAATTCAATAATACGATCATTTTCATCCGTATTCATAATTCCAAAACGGGAGGCTTCTTTAATTGGCACTTCGATAACTGCTACAGATAATGAAGCGTTATTTGCCCTATGCGTTTCTAACATTTCTTCATAGTCCATTTTGTAAATATGATCGCCAGATAAAACAAGCACATATTGTGGATCCATTTGATCAATGTAGGCGATATTTTGGTAAATCGCATGGGCAGTTCCTTCAAACCATTTACTTCCTTCAGAACTTGAAAACGGCTGTAAAATTGTCACCCCAGAATTAATACCGTCTAAGCCCCAACTTGCTCCATTTCCAATATGGTTATTTAATGCTAATGGTTGATACTGTGTAACAACTCCTACATTACGAATACCAGAGTTGGCACAATTACTTAAAGTAAAATCAATAATTCGATAGCGGCCTCCAAACGGAACTGCTGGTTTGGCAATATTTTTGGTTAATTTTCCTAGCCGCGTTCCTTGACCACCGGCTAAGATCATCGCTAACATTTCTGTTTTCATTTTTACGGTGAAAATTCACCATTCCCCCCTTTTATTTTTCTGCTTTTGCTTTTTTAGTTTTTGGTTTTGCTCGTGTATTAATGTTTTCAGGTTTAATTAACAATGCACCCAAAGCTGGTACAATCGTTTTAAACTGATAATGATAATCTTTAAAAGGTAACGCAGAAGTTTCTCTCACGGGATTTGACTTAGTCCAAGTCCCACCAAATTCTTTCATCTCAGTATTTAAAATTTCTTTATAGGTACCAGGATATGGCACCCCAATGACAAAATCTTTACGCTCAACTGGTGTTAAGTTTAAAACGACGATGACAAAATCTTTTTTTGTTTTGCTGCGTCGAATAAAACTTAAAACAGTATCATCTTTATTGTCCGCATCAATAATTTCAATGGTATCGTAATCGCCTTCTAATTCAAAAAGCGCTTTTTCATCCTTATAAAGAGCGTTTAAAGTTTGCGTAAAATGTTGCATGTTATGATTCATGTCATCATTTAAATCAACCCACTCTAACCCATGGTCGTACTTCCATTCTAAAAACTGTCCCCACTCACTGCCCATAAAGAGTAGTTTTTTCCCTGGGTGTGTCATCATATAGGTGTATAGATTGCGGAGTTGGGAAAACTGCTTATAGCGATCTCCCCACATCTTATGCATTAAGCTTTTTTTGCCATGAACAACTTCATCATGGGAAAGTGGCAAAATATAATTTTCACGCATCATGTACATGAAAGAAAATGTTAAGAGATTGAAATTGTCACGTCGATAGATAGGATCCATTTCATAAAAACGCAAGACATCGTTCATCCAACCCATATTCCATTTGTAATCAAACCCTAAAGCACCACTTTCAATCATGCCCGTAACTTTGGTCTCAGATGAACTTTCCTCAGCAATCATTAACGCATCAGGGTGAGCTAATTTCACAACCGCATTCAATTTTTGCAAAAAGTAATACCCTTCAAAATTACGATTTCCCCCTTCATGATTTGGCGTCCAAGGGCCTTCATCATAATCGCGGTAAATCATATTAGAAACAGCATCCACCCGAATACCATCCACGTGATAAAATTCCAACCAAAAAAGTGCACTTGAAATTAGAAAGCTTTGCACTTGAGGCTTACCTAGGTCAAAATTAACCGCACCCCAACGCACATTTTGAGCTCGATCATAATCTTCGTATTCAAAAGTTGGCGTCCCATCATAGTAAGGTAATGTATCTTCATTAATGCAAAAATGCCCCGGCACCCAATCAACTAAAACACCGATGTTTTCTTTATGACAAGCTTCAACAAAATCCTGAAATTCTTCTGGTGTCCCATAATAAGAACTTAGGGCAAAATAGCCAACCAATTGATAACCCCATGATTTCCCTAACGGATGTTCCATTAAAGGCATAAATTCAATATGGGTATAGCCCATTTGTTTCACATAAGGAACCAATTCTTCTTTTAAGTCTGCAAAAGTGTAAGGGGTGTTGTCTTTGTGATGCTTCCAAGAACTGGCATGGACTTCATAAATATTCATTGGACGCTTAAAGTGATTAGTACGCTTTTTTCGTCCTTGCCATAATCCATCCTTCCACTTCTTTTCTGTCATTGTATGTAAGACAGCTGCACTTCCGGGCCGTTTTTCAAAACGAATTGCAAAGGGATCTATTTTAAAAATCTCGCGACCATTGGCTTGCCGCACTTTAAATTTATAAAGATCACCTTCATTAGGTTGGGATGTCGTTAGTTCCCAGATACCAGATTCTCTTTTGGATAAAGGAAGTGAATCGTCCCAATTATTAAAATCGCCCACTAACCACACTTGTTGGGCATTAGGAGCCCAAACCCGGAACACAAAACTGCCATCTGTTTTTTTATGTGCACCTAATAAATGCTGGCTGTAAAAATTTTCCCCTGTTAAAAAACGTTCTTCTGCAACTAGAACGTCATTTGCTTGCTTTTCTTCAACCATACCAGTTTCCTTTCTATCCTGAATATTGCGCATCAACTCATTTTTCCAAATCCAAAAACTAGAAAAAAACTTAAATAACTCGCTAAGTTTTTCTAATATAATAATAACACATTTCTAATCTAAGAAAAGAGTTTTAGCAAAAAAATAACTCCTTTTTCCTAAAAATATTCCATTACATCTTCGTTAATGAAAAAAGCTGATATGTAAAGCGTTTTCAAATATTATTTTGAATACGATAACATCATTGCTAAAATAAAGACCCAGCAAAATACAATGATTTGACAACACAAAAAATAAAAGTTATATAACGAAAAGTACGCTTGAAAAGATGACACAACATTATATGAGACTACGATGAGCAATATTATCGTAGAATTATCCCTTTTTCGCTCAAGAAAAAAAGCATCTGATGATTTAAAAATCAGATACTTTAAAATAATTCATAATTTAGAGACTTACCAATTAAAAAAATCCTTTACAACAAGGAAAAACGATGGTAGATGATAATGCTACATTGGAGTGTCCCCATTATCATCAAAAAAATACGGATACTAATGGGTAAATATACAATAAGTAATGCAATAAATAATAATATCAAACCTTGTACAAAAGAATAATAGTAGCCAAAAGGAAAGGCAAAACGCAACGCCAAATAAGCAAAAAAACTACCCATCGAAATCAACAGAAACTTAAAAAAGACAACTAAAAAATGGTCAAAAGCAGGATGATAATCGAGTGCATGTTGGACGGAAAACAAAGTTTCTGGATTAATCAATAATAAATAAATCGAATAGTATAAACCGAAAAATGCCACCATACCATGACTGACTAACAAAAGGCGTCGGCTCATTTCCTCTCCTCCTCCATTTATAACAATCGTTCTATATAACAATTGTAATCTTTTTTTAATATTTTCGCAATAAAGTTCCATTTTGATTAGTGTTTCAATTGTAATTTTTGTCTTTGTGGTGTATTTTGGAGCAATAAGGAGGGTTTTAATTGGACTTTAAACTTTTATTTATGATTTTTGCTATTAATTTTGCTTATATTACGCTAAATACATTGCGTTTTATGTTGACGATGAAAGGTTATCGCATCATCGCGCCATTAGTAAGTATGGTAGAGATTACAATTTATATTTTAGGTCTTTCAATGGTCTTAGATCGCTTAGATGACCCGATTAATTTATTTGTTTATGCTTTAGGATATGCGGTAGGGATTAGTGTGGGGATTAAAATAGAAGATAAACTCGCCCTAGGCTATATTATGGTTACGGCAATTTTACCTTCTAATACAAATGAAGATAATCATTTACCTAAAGTATTAAGAGACAACGGCTACGGTGTTACGCAAAGCAGTGCACAAGGTCTTGAAGGCGAACGGGTCGTGTTAGAAATATTATCACCACGAAAAAACGAGCGGCAATTATACCAACTCATTAAAAGCGTAGAAGAACGCGCCTTTATCATTTCTTATGAACCCAAATATATTTCTGGTGGCTTTTGGACCAAAAAAGTACGTAAACGCCAACAGCGACAATAAATACAATTGTATCGCCTCTTTTTGCTAGATAACAATATTTTGGAAGATTGCTCTTATCACTTGTAAAATCATCTAATTCTTTTAACTAAACTAACTTTTAAGCGTATTACTTAAAAGTTAGTTTTTTCTTTATCAGATTAAATTAATAAACAGCTTTTTTTATGAGAATAATTCGACATTTACTTATTATTTTGTTATTATTAATGAGAATAAATGTTTGGAGCGAAGTTATGTCGAATTTAAAATTACTAAAGTATCTTACCGTAGCGTGTGGATTTATTGCTACGATTCTTTTTATTTCTACGGTATTTACTGATTATTTTGCTAGCACACTCGCAAGTAAATTATCATTAAATGTACTAGGAGAAAGTAGCATTGTAGCAAATTTTTTTAATCATCTTTTTATTTTTTTTACTGTCGTTTTTAGCGGCCTGCTCTATTACTATTGCAAAAAAACCGATAAATCGGAATTTAAAGAAGCCACTTTTTTTTATTTCATTGCCTTTTTAATCTTATTTTTACGTACCTTCCTTCCTAGTGGCGACGTTCACTCCTTTACCTATCTTCTGGCTGCAGGTATTCAAATATTAGCCACTCTAATGGCACTCTTCTTCTTTTTAATCGTCTTTTTAAACCGAAGATATCCTTTTTTATTTGCGGCTTTGATGATGGTGGATATTTTAATATATATGGGAAGCGTACTATATAGTGTCTTATTAACGGATTTTTCTCTTCCTAACCTAGGCAGTATTATTGCAGCTAGCATTAATATTACTTTTTTCAGTCTTTTCTTTTTAACAACACCAATAAAAAAAGAAAAAATCATCTAAAAAATAGGTATGACGTATGACAAAAGATTTGTCATACGTCATACCTATTTTTTCAAATAAAGACTGCCAAAGAAAGAACTTCTACTTAAACCAGCGGAAAAATTATAAATTTGAGCCATTATTTTCTTAAAATTTCTCATTATACTAGAAATTAATCACTTCTAGAACAAACTAGTTTTCAACCCACAATTCTTTAATGACACCATTAGTATAAACTTTATATAGTGATTCAACTTTACGTTTTGGACTTGAGGCTACAATTAAATAAAACTTTCCGTTAGTATCATAATCCAAATCTCCTACGACTTTGTATGAAAGTGGTCGATTATCGTAGTTTGCATTGTCTATTAAATATTTAATTGCTTGTGGGGCGGTGACGATAAAATTATTTTCAATTAACCAATCCACCACAATAGGAACAATATTTTGGGCGCCAATTTTTTGTTTTTGTTGAATTGCCAAAATAACTTCGCCATCAGAAAATTGACTCTCATCAATTTGATTGGCTTTAAGTTCTAATCGAGCAGCTTCTACTTCTGCCATTGAAATAAATTGAACCATTGAGCCTGTTGCCTTTACTTTCCCATTTACATATTCCCTTTTGATTTTCTCCATCCAAAAGTCCCCCCAGATTTATTCTATAATAATAATATCATTCCATTGTTATAATTTCAATTATTTTATTATCGTTTTTTAATCTTTTGTGAATAAAAATGAGTACTTTGCTTAAAAAAATCATATTATTTGTATCGATCTCGCAGAAATTAGCTTTATTAGCTAAAAAAGAACGCTCTTTGCTAAACAAAAAGCGTTTACTATCTCATTTAATTTTCATTAAAAAAAACGAACTGCAGCGTTTGGGCGTTTTGTGCTGCTAAGTAACTCGTCAATAATAGTCGCCATTTTAGCAGATCTGTCTTTTCAAACTTCATTTTTTCATCAGTATGAGCTAAAAGAGGTACCTTTAATTTTAAACTACTATCTTCATTAACCATTAAAATTCCAGTCAGCGATAATGCCCGACTGAAAATAGACGGACGAACCTTTTTACCCTTTACTACTCTTTCAATAATATAAGCAAACTGCAAACCTGCATAGATTGGATCTACATCGCCTAAAATGGCATATAAAGGATTGGTTTCAGTTAATTGTTCATGTTTTAACGCTTCAAAGTAAGATGGGATAGTGTCATATTTAGCATCTAATTGACAACTAACAAATTGTAAAGTATCACTTTTAAACAAAGCGACTTCTGCTAACGCAATCGTATCTATTACACCGTAAAAATAATCTTGCTTCATGAGATGTTCATAATCCTCAAATGCTGCCACTATAGCAGCAGAGCTTTGTTGTAATTGGCTTAGTGTAATTTGAAAATCTGCTTTCTTTTCTATGGCTGTCACTAACTCATTTGTAACGATTGGAAACAATAACCGATACCGCCGTTCTTCTCGTAAAATTAAGTTTAGTTCAATCGCCAGGTCAATTGTTTTTTCTAAATTTTCCATCGGGATATTTTTCTTCAAATCCCGTAAAATAGTTCCTTCATGCAGATATAAATAGCTACAAAGTTGCTGAAAAGTAGCACTATGCGCTAAATTTTGATAGTCCTCATTTTTACTACCACCGTAATAAAATTTCATCTTTTAACATTACTCCTTGTTTTTAAGCTAACATTCCATATAAAAAACCCGAGAGAGCGGTTTTCTTTATTACCACAATAGTAATAAAGAAAAATCCTGCTCTCATTCGGGCGTACTTTATCATTTAGTATTTAACTCGACTAGCTTAACTAAAAGCTTCAGTTAATTGCGGTACAACTTGTTTTTTACGGGAAACCACACCTTTTAATAACGCGCGGTTATTTTCTAACTTCGTATCAAAAGCAGCTTCAACTTTTTCTTTTGGCTCGCCTACAACTAATAACTCAGAATCACTATCTAAGATGTTGGTTACAATTAAAACGAATAAATCATAGCCATTTTTCTCATTTTCTTCTGTCATGGCCGTTTCTAATTCAGCTTGACGATTGAAAACTTCATCTAAATCAACTGTATTAACTTGGCCAATGCGAATGTTTTTATCCCCCATCGGAAAGCTTTTAGCATCAAGATCTAATAAAAAGCTAGCAGATTTATCGCTTAAATTTGTACCAGCTTTCAACATATCTAAACCATATTTTTCATAATCTGTTTCAGCTAGTTCAGCAAGTTCTTTTGCTGCAGCGATATCTTCTGGTGTACAAGTTGGAGATTTAAATAATAATGTATCAGAAATAATCGCAGATAACATCATTCCAGCAATTGCTTTAGGAATTTCTACTCCTGCTTCTTTATATAATTTCAAAACAATAGTACTAGTACACCCAACAGGTTCAGCGCGGTAGTATAGCGGATTAGCAGTTTCAAAGTTGGCAATCCGGTGATGGTCTACAACGGCCAAAATATTAACGTCTGCAATATCGTTTACACTTTGTTGAAATTCATTGTGGTCAACTAGCATGACATTTTCTGTATCTTCTTTAGCATTTGTAATAACACGCGGAGCTTTTAAGCCAAAATAATCTAACGCATATTGTGTTTCTTCACTTGGTGTACCTAATGCAACAGCTTCAACTGTTTCTTCACGTAATGTATCTTGCAAATGAGCAAAGGCAATTGCAGCTCCGATTGCATCAGTATCTGGATTTTGATGACCAAAAACTAAAATTTTTGACATATAAGACACTCCTTTAATAATCATAGGTTTTACATTCTTCTTTATGATAGCAAAAAACAGGAAAGATTCAATCAAAAATGCATCTTTCCTGTTAAATTTAACGGGTTAAATATTTTGTATAATTATCAGTATGCAAAAGCGCTTTGGCATTTTTAACCCGATCTTCAGCCGGTGGTTCAATTCCTTCTAAAGGATA
>MJGMH2__coassemble_945_pt1 | contig 32088 bp, 28 predicted proteins | sample MJGMH2__metabat2_low_PE_013 | metagenome-assembled genome bin MJGMH2
AAAATTGGACTGAAGAATCAATTCTGATTCATCAGTCCAATAAATTATAGAGCCCTTTTATTTGTTTTTGTTTTATAAACTAGCATAATCACTAAATAGTTGGTGAAAAGTGGGGTTTACTTTTTTTAGCTGCACTAAACGTCCAGTTTCACTTTTTAAAAAGCAGTGCTGACTTTCACCAGTTGTAAGAATTTTGGTTTCATCTGATACCGGTGTAATCTGATAGGTGAAATTTAGACGCGTACCGGTGTATTTTTCTACGTTGATGTGGATCTTGACCGTCTCACCGTAATGAATCATCTCTTTATATTGGCAACTCACGCCTAGAACTGGCACAATAATCCCACTTTCTTCTAACAAATGATAGGGCAGTCCCAAGTGTTCCAATAAAGCAACTCGGGCTTCTTCAAACCAACGAATATAATTGGAATGATGAATAATCTGCATTTGATCAGTTTCGTAATAATGGGGGCTACGGATATAACCAGCATATTTTTCCATTTTGTCTCCTCGTCTTACTTGTTAACTTAGCAATAATCTTTCTTTTACTAAAAGATTAAAAGCGGAATAAGTCATCGATTAATTCATAATCGTCATTATTAATCCGAATATCTGTTGCTTTGGCATTGGCCATCATTTGCTCAACATTTCTTGCTCCCGGAATAACAGCAGCAATATTTGGATTTTTTAAATACCAGGCTAAAACAAGTTGGGTCACGGTTGCATCATTGCGATGGGCGATAATCTTCATTTCTTCCATAGTAGCAATAATTTTTTGATAACGGTCTCCTGTGAAGTCAGGTTTTTTACTGCGGGAATCGTTTTCGGCAAATTTTTGGTCAGCGGTATATTTTCCTGATAATAAACCCGATGCTAATGGAAAATATGGAATAAAGCTAATGTTGTGTTTAGCTAAATAAGGGAAGAGTTCGGTTTCAGCTTCTCGATGCAATAAATTATAATTATCTTCAACTACATCCACATAACCGTCTAAATTGGCTTCTTTAATTTGAGCTAAAGAAAAATTAGAAACACCAATTGCTCGAATCTTACCTGCTTCTTTTAATTCATGAAGTGCTTTTACTGCTTCATTTTTTTTCGTTGCTTCATCAGGAAAATGGATATAAAAAATATCAATATACTCTGTTTGTAGTCGTTTTAAGGCATCTTCCACTGCATTTTGTAAAAACTCAGGACTATTATCTAATTGTTCTTCATTACCGGGGACTTGAGCGGCCTTGGTGGCAATAATTACGCGGGCGCGGTCAAATTCAGCTTCTTGCAAAACTTCCCCAATTAATTTTTCCGATTGTCCAAAACCATACGCATAAGCGGTATCTAAGAGGGTGACACCATTGCGTAATGCAGTCCGTAAGACTTCTTTGCCTACTTCGTCATCCAAGTTTTTAAATAAGTTGTGACCACCAATTTTATTGGTACCTAATCCTAATGTGGATGCGTAAACTTGTGATTTGCCAATTTGTACATCTGCCATGAAAAAAACCTCCTATATGTTTTTTACTCTAATACAAGTCTAAATCAAACTGCCAAAAAGCTGAATTGAAACGTCTTATCAGTAAAACTTTTAAATGAAAGTAAGGAAATTTTGAAAAGCACTTTGAAAAATCTTGACATTTTCACGTAATTCTAGTAGCTTAACATTAATAGTAAAAATCAGTGAAAGAAAGAGTAGCAAATAAGATCCTTTTAAGAGAGAACTACCTTGGCTGAAAGTAGTTTAAGCCTTATTTGTCAAAGACATTCTGGAGATGAGCGCGTGCAAAGCCGCTTCCGTTTTACCAACGTTATCGGTCTTGAGGAAAGTTTAACTTTCAAATTTAGGTGGTACCGTGGATTGATCATTCGCCCTTGTGAGAACAAGGGCTTTTTTTGTATTCCAAAACGGCCAAAAGCTGATTAAAAAAGAGTTTGATGGAGGGTAAAAAATGGCAAAACGAACTGTATATTGTGGTTTAGTTTCAAAAGCTGAGTTAGAACAAACTGTAACCTTAAAAGGTTGGGTACAAAAGCGTCGCGATTTAGGTGGCGTAATTTTTATTGATTTACGTGATAGAGAAGGCATTGTACAAGTGGTCTTTAATCCTGAATTATCAAAAGACGCCTGGGAAATTGCCGATAAATGTCGCAGTGAATATGTGATTGAAGTGACAGGTAAAGTTATTTTACGAGAAGCAGCAGCAATTAATCCCAAAATGAAAACCGGCGAATTTGAAGTTATCGCCTCTGAAATTACTGTTTTAAACAAAGCCAAAACACCACCATTTGCAATTGAAGATGATCAAGAAATCAGTGATGAAATTCGTTTGAAAAATCGCTCACTTGATTTACGTCGTCCTAAAATGACGCAAAATATTATCATGCGTCACAAAACAACCCAAGCCATTCGTCATTATTTAGACGAAAAAGGTTTCTTGGATATTGAAACACCTTATTTAGGTAAATCTACGCCAGAAGGTGCGCGGGATTATTTGGTACCTTCACGAGTACATCCGGGTCACTTTTATGCTTTGCCACAATCACCGCAATTGTTCAAGCAATTGTTGATGAACGCAGGCTTTGATCGTTACTATCAAATTGCGCGTTGTTTCCGGGATGAAGATTTAAGAGGCGACCGCCAACCTGAATTTACGCAAGTTGATATGGAAATGAGTTTCCTAACAGTAGAAGAAATTCAAGAGATTACAGAAGGTATGATTGCAAAAGTCATGCAAGAAGTAAAAGGAATTGAAGTGACGTTGCCATTTCCCCGCATGACTTATGATGAGGCGATGAATCGTTACGGTAGTGATAAGCCAGATACTCGTTTTGCGATGGAATTAGTGGACTTAGGTGATGTGGTAAAAGATGTCGATTTTAAAGTCTTCCAAATGGCATTAACTTCTGGTGGTGTAGTCAAAGCACTAAACGCAAAAGGTGCCGCTAGCAAGTATTCTCGTAAAGATATGGATAACTATGCCCATTATGTTGGTCAGTTTGGTGCAAAAGGACTAGCTTGGGTTAAAGTAGAAGAAGATGGCTTAAAAGGGCCAATTGCTAAATTTTTAACAGAAAAACAAGCGGAAATTATTGCTGCTACAGATGCTGAAGTTGGGGATTTAATCATGTTTGGTGCAGATTCCTTTAACGTGGTAACAGCAGCTCTTGGTGCAGTTCGGAATAAAATGGCCAAAGAATTAGGCTTAATTGATGAAAGCAAGTTTAACTTTTTATGGATTACCGATTGGCCTCAATTTGAATATAGTGAAGAAGAAGGTCGTTATGTTTCGGCCCATCATCCTTTCACTTTACCCAAAAAAGAAGATATTCAATATCTAGCAACTGATCCAACCAAAGTACATGCCGAAGCTTATGACATTGTTTTAAATGGTTATGAACTAGGTGGAGGCTCATTGCGTATCCATGAACGCGAATTGCAAGAAAAAATGTTTGCTGCTCTAGGTTTTGGCCGCGTAGAAATGCAAGAACAATTTGGTTTCTTATTAGACGCTTTAGACTATGGTTTTCCACCACTAGGCGGAATTGCCTTAGGTTTAGATCGTTTTGTTATGTTATTAGCAGGTGAAGACAATATTAGAGAAATAATTGCCTTTCCAAAAAATGGGAAAGCGGCTGATCCTATGACGCAAGCACCAAGTACCGTTTCACCATTACAACTATTTGAATTAAATATTGAAGTCACTGCAACCGAAGAAGACTAAAAGAATCTTAAAAGGACACTCACTTTAGTGGGTTGTCCTTTTCTTTTTGCATCAGACTTCGTATAATGTACACAGCGAGAAGAAAGTTGAATTACTGCGATGGGCTTTGATTTGGCTTGCCTCTTAGTTATAGGCATAAGGAGCTTTTTTTATCATGAAAAATATTGCGCAAAAAGTCACTATTTCAGACTATTTGCAAAAGTTTTCGTTTTCTGTTGTTTACGCAATTTTAGCCTCAATTGCAGTAAACTTTTTCTATCAACCAGGAAAGATTTATTCTAGTGGAATTACCGGCGTGGCACAAATTATTACCACACTTTCAACAGATTGGTTCGGGTTTAATCTTCCGGTTTCGGCCAATTTATTAATTTTAAATCTACCTTTGTTTTTAGTCGGGTGGTTTAAAGTTGGGCATAAGTTTACGATTTTCACCGGTATCACCGTTGTTTTAGCTTCTTTATTTATGCAGATTATGCCAGAAGAAGTTTTAACAACAGATCCAATTGTTTGTGCCATTTTTGGTGGGGCTGTGATGGGCGCAGGAATTGGTTATGCATTAAGAAGTGGCTTGTCTTCAGGTGGTTTGGATTTTGTTAGTATTGCAATCCAAAAAAAGACGGGAAAGACAGTCGGCTCGATTTCGATTATTTTTAATATTATGATTATGTTCGCTGCCGGGTTACTGTTTGGCTGGCAGTATGCGTTATATAGTGCCATTGCCATCTTTGTAAGTGGCAAAGTAACCGATGCAGTTTTTACAAAACAAAAGAAAATGCAGGTAACCATTATTACGCGTCATCCTGATGCGGTGATCCATCATATTCAAGATAAGATGCGTCGAGGCATTACGATTATAAATGAAGCAGAAGGTGCCTATAAACATGATAAACAGACAGTCTTGTTGACTGTTTGTACACGGTTTGAATTACCTTTGATGCGTCAGGCAATGAGAGAGTCAGATCCAAAAGCTTTTGTCAGTATCGCTGAAAATGTTCAAATTTTAGGACGCTTTTATGAAGAAGAATTGTAAGAAAAATTTATAGAATCTAGTGGGAAAAGTGGCGAAGTCATGGAACAAAAAACAAAACGACGATATATTACTGGCCTAGATGGCGTCCGCACTCTGGCTGTTTTAGGCGTTATCTTTTATCACCTTTTACCAGATAAAGTTAAAGGAGGGTATTTAGGGGTAGCGATATTTTTTGCGATTTCCGGTTATTTAATTACGGATCATTTAAATCAAGAGTGGCAAGAAACGGGGAAAATTCGCTTGCTAACTTTTTATAAAAAAAGAATTAAACGCCTATGGCCTAATCTAGCTCTTGTCATGGTGCTTTCTACGGCCTATATTACTTTATTTCAGCGCAATCTTTTAAATAATTTGCGGGGCGTATTTTTTAGTAGCCTTTTATTTTTTAATAACTGGTGGCAGATTCAAAACGGGGCCTCTTATTTTGATCGTTTCAATAACGAGTCGCCTTTTACGCATATCTGGTACACAGCAGTTGAAGCGCAGAACTATTTAATTTGGCCGATTTTATTTATTATTTTGATGCTACTATTGAAAAAAAGAGGCAAAATTTTTATCGCCGTCATGATTGGCGCACTAGCTTCTGCCATTTGGATGGCAATCTTATTTAAACCAGGCAGTGATCCAACTCGTGTTTATTATGGCACAGATACGCGGGTCTTTGGTATTTGGATGGGCAGCGCGCTAGCTTTTATTTGGCCGTCGAATCATTTAAAAGAAAGAATTCCTAAAGAAGCAAAACGCTTATTAAATGGTGTGGGCTTAACTTCTTTATTCCTTTTAATTTTAAGTTTCTTTTTCTTAAGTGATCAAAATAGTTTTCTTTATTATGGTGGTTTCTTTTTAATTAGTATTCTGTGTGTCATTTTACTGGCGGTGGTAGTTCATCCTGGTGCGAGCCTGAACAAATGGCTAACTAATCCGCTCTTTAAGTATATTGGTAGCCGCAGTTATTGGATTTATTTATATCAATATCCTGTCATGATTTTTTATGAAGCAAAAATCAAAAATTTAGCAGACAACGTTTTGTTACACACTGTGGTTGAAATATTTTTAATTATGTTACTAAGTGAATTATCTTATCAATTCTTTGAAAAACCATTGCGACACTTTGATTATTCTAAGACGTGGCAAGTAGTCAAAGGTTGGTTTAAAAAACCAATTCTTAGTTGGCAAAAACCAGCTTTTCTTCCAACAGTTGCAATCTTAGGTATCACGGTAGTCGGGCTTATTATTGCACCGGTCAATCATGTGGATGCCAATCAACAAAAAATGAAAGAACAAATTTTAGCCAATCGTAAAATTGCAGCGGAGTCTAAAAAAACAGCAAAAGAAAAAACCACTAACACAACGACAAGTACAACAGACGATAAAGCGGCTAATGCCAAAAAAGCGGAGCAACATTCAGAATTAGCCCAAAAGTATGGCGTGACCGACAGCCAAGTTAAAAAAGCGGATGCAGCTAAATTTACTTTCTTTGGTGATTCCGTCATGTTAGGGGCGGCAGCGGGATTAAATGAAATGTTTCCTAATTCTGTAGTAGATGCTGAAATCAACCGCCAAGTTTATGCCAGTGTTGATTTACTCCAAAAATTAAAAGACGATAAATTGTTACATGACACTGTAATCATTGGATTGGGGACCAATAGCCCATTTACGGATCAACAATTTGCCGATATTATGGCGGTTATGGGCCAAGAGCGCAAAGTTTATTGGATTAACATGCGGGCGCCAACTGTGCGTACCCAAGGAACGGTAAATGCAGCCTTAACAAGTATGGCCAAAAAATATAAAAACTTAACGATTATTGATTGGTATGATTATAGTATTAATCATAATGAGTGGTTTTATGAAGATGGTACCCACATCAATCCCGATGGTTTAACTAACTACGTTAAATTAATGGTTGATAGCCTGATCAAGTCTTAAACTTTCACTAGTTTTATAAAAAGAAGAAGACTCCTTTTGCTACAAAACGAACCAGTTATCTAAACTGTCTGTCGTTTGTGCAAAGGGAGTTTTTTGGTTAGAAAATCACTTAAAGACGTTCAAATCATCAGATTTACTAGATTGTGTTACCATTAAACTATGAAAAACAGTTTTTTAATCTGAAGTAGGTTGTTGCATTTTAAAATTATGTGTAAAAACAATAGGTTTTATTTACCGGTTGTTTTAAAAAATAAGCGTTACGCTTAGTAAAAAAGGAGTAGGACAATGACAGTAGATTATAATTCAAAAGCCTATCTAGAAAAAGTTGATGCTTGGTGGCGTGCGGCTAATTATATTTCAGTAGCACAAATTTACTTAAAAGGAAATCCTTTATTAAGAAGAGAAATCCAACCTAAAGATGTTAAAGTGCGCCCAATTGGTCATTGGGGAACGATTGCTGGTCAAAACTTTATTTACGCCCATTTAAATCGTGTTATCAATAAATATGATTTGAATATGTTTTATATTGAAGGTCCTGGCCATGGTGGACAAGTAATGGTTTCAAATGCGTATATTGATGGTCATTATTCTGAAATTTACCCTGAAGTTACCCAAGATGAAGCAGGACTAGAAAGATTATGTAAAATTTTCTCATTTCCTGGTGGAATTGCTTCTCATGCAGCGCCAGAAACGCCAGGATCAATTCATGAAGGTGGCGAATTAGGTTATTCACTTTCCCATGCTACAGGAGCTATTTTAGATAATCCTGATGTGATTGCCGCAACTGTTGTGGGCGATGGTGAATCAGAAACAGGACCACTGGCAGCTTCATGGTTTTCAAATGTTTTTATTAATCCAGTCAATGACGGAGCTGTGTTGCCAATTTTACATTTAAATGGTGCCAAGATTGCCAATCCAACCATTTTAGCTCGCAAATCAGATGAAGATTTGCAGAAATACTTTGAAGGAATGGGCTGGGATCCAGTCTTTGTTGAAGGAGACGATCCAGCAATTTTACATGAACAAATGGCAACAGTTATGGATGAAACGATTGAAAAAATTAAAGCAATTCAAGCAAAAGCGCGCCAAGACAAAGCCGAAAATGCAACGATGCCCCATTGGCCGGTGATTATTTGCCGCACACCTAAAGGCTGGACAGGGCCAAAGGAATGGGATGGCGAAGCAATTGAAGGTAGTTTTCGCGCCCATCAAGTACCAATTCCAATTGATGAACAACATATGGATCACGTTGATGCGTTAACGAACTGGTTAAAATCTTATCGCCCGGAAGAACTTTTTGATGATAAAGGGACAATTAAGGCAGAAATTCAAGCACTTGCACCAAAAGGCGCTAAACGTATGTCAGCCAACCCGATTACAAATGGTGGCATAGATCCAAAACCTTTAAAGATTACCGATTGGAAAAAGTACGCCATCGATACGCAAAAACCTGGTGCCATAATGGCGCAAGATATGATTGAATTTGGTAAATTTGCCCGGGATATTATCACCGCTAATCCCCATAATTTTCGAATTTTTGGTCCAGATGAAACAAAATCAAATCGTTTGAATGAAGTTTTTGATGTTACCAATCGTCAATGGTTAGAACCAGAAAATACAAAATATGATGAATGGTTAGCGCCAGTCGGCCGAGTAATTGATTCACAACTATCAGAACATCAAAGTGAAGGATTTTTAGAAGGTTATGTTTTAACCGGACGGCATGGTTTCTTTGCCTCTTATGAAGCATTCTTGCGCGTGGTAGATTCTATGATTACCCAACACTTTAAATGGATGCGAAAAGCCAAAGAACAAGCGTGGCGGAAAAATTATCCATCTTTAAATTTGATTTCATCTTCGACTGCTTTTCAACAAGATCATAATGGTTATACGCACCAAGATCCTGGGGTGTTAACGCATTTGGCGGAGAAAAAACCAGAATTTATTCGGGAATATTTACCAGCTGATACTAATACCTTACTGGCAGTAATGGCAGAAACTTTGGCATCAGAAGAAAAAATTAATTTGATTGTTTCATCTAAACATCCTCGTCCACAATTTTATTCAGTGGCAGAGGCAGAAGTTTTAGTAAAAGATGGGTTGAAAATTATTGATTGGGCTTCAACTGATGGCAATAAAGAACCAGATATTGTTATTGCGGCAGCTGGCACTGAACCTAACTTAGAAGCCTTAGCAGCAATTACAATTTTGAATCAAGAATTTCCACAGTTGAAAATTCGCTTTATTAATGTCGTCGACTTATTAAAATTACGTCACCCAGATGTTGATCCAAGAGGACTAAGCGATGAAGAATTTGAAAATTATTTTACCAAAGATAAACCAATTGTTTTTTGTTTCCACGGTTATGAAGGTTTGATTCGTGATATTTTCTTTAATCGTACCAATCGCAATGTCCGCATCCATGGTTATCGCGAAAATGGTGATATCACTACACCGTTTGACATGCGGGTTTACTCTCAAATGGATCGTTTCCATGTAGCGCAAGATGTCGCACTGGCAGTTTATGGTGCACAAGGAGCTGAATTTAGTCAAAAAATGGAAGATAAACTTAATTTCCATCATGATTATATTCGTGAAAATGGCGTCGACATTCCAGAAGTTGAAAATTGGCAATGGCAAGAGTTGAAATAGTTTATTAAACAGTAACAGCCCCTTTTTTCCTAACTGCAAATTAGAGCAGCAAAGGAGAAAAGGAGCTGTTTTTTTAGGTAAGAAAAAAGTTAATCTTTGTTACTAAAATACTGCATATAGTGAGGTAAAGCAGCACTGATAGTGGTTGGTAAAACCACATAATTATCTTCTGCCAAGAAATCGCCAATATAGCTGTGGAGATAAACAGCCGCACAGATTGCATCACTTTTATTTTGAAATTGCGCCAAAAAGCCAGTCACCATTCCGGCTAAAGTATCACCAGTACCACCGGTTGCCATAGCAGGATTACCTAAAGGACAATGATAGCACTCTTTTATAGTATAAATTTCGGTGCGATGACTTTTAACGATTACATTGGCCTGAAGCTTTTGTTGAAAAGTAGCATTAGTCTGCTCATTTTGTTGCTCTATTGGAATACCACTGAGGCGCTGCCATTCCATTTGATGCGGTGTAAAAACGGTGTGAGAAGGATGAGTTAGTGACAATGCTTCTTGGGCAAATAAACTAATCCCAGAGCCGTCAATAACTAGCCACTGATTTTTTGTTTGTAGCGATAAAACGATTTTTAATAATTTAAGACTGTGTTCATCCAATCCTAGTCCTGGTCCGATTAAAATGACAGTTGCACTTTCCAGCACTTGAAAAATAAGTTTTTCATCCTCCCAATCCACGACCATAACTTCTGGTAAACGAGCGTGCAAAGGAGCGTGGTTGTCTTTTTGAGTAATCACAGTGACTAAACCCGCCCCACTTTTAACGCAAGCTTCAGCACTCATCATAATTGCTCCGCCATATTGCTGGTTGCCGCCAATTAAAACGGCACGACCAAATGTACCTTTATGGGAAATAGCTGGCCGTTTTTTGATGACGTTAGTTAAAATAGCTTCTGATAAAATTTCCATAGGTTCTCCTTTTTGTTTTTTAGTTTTATTATAACCAATCTTTTTTATTTCAACCAAAAATCAGTCAGCATCCTTTGTCAAAAAGTTGCTAAAAGTGGTATGATAGTTGAGAATAATGCAGTTTTATACATAGACTTAATATTTATGACAGATGTCTAATTAAGTTATGTAATTGTCAGGAGGAAATGTAGATGGATATTAATTGGCAAAAAGAAGTTGATGCTAGAAAAGACGATTTACTTAAAGATTTATTTGATTTATTACGCATTAACAGTGAACGAGATGACAGTAAAAAAACAGACGATGCACCTTTTGGACCAGGGCCAAAAGACGCTTTAAAACACATGCTGGCTTATGGCCAACGCGACGGCTTTACTGTAAAAAACGTCGACAATTATGCGGGTCATATCGAATTTGGTGAAGGAGATGAAACTTTAGGTATCTTCGGTCATATGGATGTAGTACCTGCTGGTGATGGTTGGGACACAGATCCCTATGAACCAGTCCTAAAAGATGGCAAAATTTTTGCTCGCGGTTCTTCAGATGATAAAGGTCCAAGTATGGCAGCATATTACGGCATGAAAATCGTCCGTGATTTAGGTTTACCATTAAGTAAAAAAGTACGCTTTGTCGTAGGTTCTGATGAAGAATCAGGGTGGGCCGACATGAACTATTACTTTGAAAAAGAAGAAAAACCTGATTTTGGCTTTTCACCAGATGCAGAATTTCCAATTATTAATGGTGAAAAAGGGAATATTACTTTAGGTGCTCATTTTCATGGTAACAACGAAGGCACTTATGTTTTGAAAAACTTTGCAGCTGGTCTTAGAGAAAATATGGTGCCAGGTGCAGCAACAGCAAAAATGTTAGTACCAGATGAAGAAGCTGCCTTAGCAATGGAAAAAGCTTTTTATGACTTTGTTGAACAAAATCCTGTTACTGGTACGATTACTGTTGAAGATGTGGAAGTTTCAATTGAATTAGTCGGTAAAAGTGCTCATGGTGCTAGTCCCCAATCTGGGATTAATGCCGGAACATTCTTAGCTCTATTTTTAGATCAATTTGAATTTGGTGGCGGCGCCAAACAATTCTTACATGTGGCAGCTACAATTATTCACGAAGATTTTTATGGTGAAAAATTAGGTGTAGCGTATGAAGATGAAAAAATGGGTAAATTGACAATGAACGCCGGACTGTTTGCTTTTAAAGAAAATGAAGAAGGCTTCCAAGCAGATAATTTTATTGCAATGAACTTCCGTTATCCAAAAGGTGTGACAGCAGAAGGACTAGAAATTTCTGTTGATGGTAAATTAGGCATGGAAGGTGCCTCTATTACCCACAATGAACGCAATATGTTACCTCATTACGTACCAGAAGATGATCCATTGGTAGCAACTTTACTAGCCGTTTATGAAGATCATACTGGCGAAAAAGGACATGAAAAAATCATCGGTGGTGGCACGTATGGCCGTCTATTAGAACGAGGTGTCGCTTATGGCGCTATGTTCCCAGGTTATGTTGATACTATGCACCAAGCCAATGAATTTATGACATTAGACGATTTATTGCGGGCGACAGCTATCTACGCTGATGCTATTTATCGTTTAGCGAAGTAAAAATTAACAACACTTAGTAAAAGTCTTATTAAAAAGTACCTGAACAGAAGTTTGATGTATTTGCTTATAGCTTACATTCAAAAGCATTTAAAACGTGCATATTCTTCTGCTTTAGGTGCTTTTCTTTTACATTTGATTCTTAATAAAAGGAGGAGTTAGATGAAAAAGAGTTGGATTATTTTAGGCAGTGTTTTATTCATTATTATGGTAGGAATTGGGTATAACGTTTATCAAAATGATAGTAAAAAAGCCAATGTTCTAAAAACAAAAGAGCAACAATTGACGATTTTAAAAGAATATCCTGAAGTTAAAGCGGCACTACTTCCAGCAGATGATCCTAAAGCAGGGATGTACCCTATCCCAGGTCTTTTTGAAGGGGAAAGTATCGCGTTAAAAACCGGTGAAAAATCTTTATGTCACGATTTAACACCACAAGGGATTGCTATGAGTGCTGATAAAATGTATATAAGTGAGTATTGTCATTTGCATGAACATCATTCTGTGGTACAAGTAATCGATAAAAAGACGAAAAAATGGGAAAAAACAATTGTCGTACCGGGAGAGCCACATTTAGGTGGAATAGTTTATCGCAAAGAAGCACAACAGCTGTGGTTGGCAACTGAAACAAATAAAAAAGCAAGTTTATCTTTGTTATTAACAGATACATTGGCCGATTATGATTTAACTGAAAAAAGCCAGCCAATCCGCTATGATATGACAATTCCAATCGGAGATATTCCGAGAGCCTCTCTTTTGGCTTATTTGGATCCCTTTTTAGTTGTCGGCTATTTTTCTAATAAAAAAGAAGGTAAATTAGCGATGTTTCCTTTTGATACTAAAGGGGATCTAGTTTCTGTTGTTACCCAAACCCAGACATTTGACAACTTGGGGACAGTAGATGATTTAAATTCTGAAGATACCACTCATATCTTGAAAAAAATTCAAGGAATTTCTTATTGGAAAAATTACATGTTTATGTCGCAATCTTTTGGTAATCGTGATAGCAAATTATATGTTTTTGACTTACAAGATACAAAAGGAGGCTTTAATCCTGAGTCAGCAAAACTTGTACTGGATTTCCCGCCTTATCTTGAGCAGATCAATACCGATGGAGATTCGTTATTTGCGATGTTTGAAAGTGGCGCCAAGGCGTATCGTCATCACACCAATAAGAATATCGAGTACGCTATCCAGTTAGATATTAAAACGTTATTAGGTAATTTAAAAATAAAAGAGTGATTTTCATTGTTACTCATAGACACAAAAGGAATAAAAGCCGTTTGGAGTTACGAAAAAAGACTGAAAGCTACAGTTAACGTGTAACTTTCAGTCTTTTGGTGTAGATAAAGAACTTAGCTTTTGTGTCAAATAAAATTAATTGATTTTAACCCGTTTGATGTCTAAAACAGTACCTGTTTTAGCGTCAGCCAAAAACTCATAGGTGACTAACTGATCGTCTTCTAAACGTGTAATGCCACCTTCATAGCCTTCAGAATGGACGGCAAATTTACGTAAAGGTTGTTTTTCAAAATTAATCCAAGAGCCTTCAATTGGTCCTTCTTTTAAAAATTCATCTTTAACGATTTGTAAAACATCATCCGCTCGTAAATTTTTTTTGCGTTGTAGCCAAAAAGCAGAAGCCATCCCACTCACTAGACCAACGCCCATTCCTAGCGCCAGTCCGCCTTTAAAATATGAAATTTCATTTTCGTTGTTCATTAGGCGCCCTCCTATATTTTTCATCTAATCTCTGCTAGTAAGTTGCAGAGGATATCTTCTTTTTTATCCACTTTTATTCTATCACAAAGTAAAAAAATACATAGAAAAAACTACTTTTGGACTGAATGAATTTGTCTGGGAATTTGTTATGCTATAATAGGCACGTAAAGATTTTTATGAAAGAAGGGTTAGCCTCCGGGCGCAAATAGATGGAAGAAAAAACATTTGCACGTATTAAAGAATTAACAGAACTACAAGGAACAAGTGGCTTTGAACATGAAGTCAGAGCGTATATGAAAGAAAAAATGACGCCACTTGTAGATGAAATGCAACAAGATGGTTTAGGTGGGATTTTTGGTATTCGTCATCATGAAGATGAAGATTCTCCCCGCGTAATGGTCGCAGCGCATATGGATGAAGTTGGTTTTATGCTAACAGAAATTACCCCGACTGGCTTATTTAAAGTTGTACCATTGGGTGGTTGGAATCCTTACGTAGTGTCAGCACAACGTTTTACTTTGAAAACTTCAACAGGGCATAATTATCCTTGTATTTCAAGCTCTGTTCCACCACATTTATTAAGAGGAACGAGTGGGCAACAAAATGTTTCAGTTGAAAGTATTTTATTTGATGCTGGTTTTGCTTCAAAAGAAGAAGCACTAGAATATGGTGTTTTACCAGGAGACACTATCGTACCGCAAGTAGAAACAATTAAAACAGCTAATGGTAAAAATATTATTAGTAAAGCTTGGGATAATCGTTACGGTTGTACCTTAGTTTTAGAAGCATTAGAAGCTTTAGAAAATGAAAAATTAGGGCATACTTTAATTGCCGGTGCAAATGTGCAAGAAGAAGTCGGTTTAAGAGGTTCAAAACCTTCTGTTTCAAAATTCAAACCGGATTTATTCTTTGCTGTTGACTGTTCTGCTGCTGATGATACCGTCACAAAAAATGGAACATTTGGTCATTTAGGCGAAGGCACTTTAATGCGTATTTATGATCCTGGTTTGATTATGTTGCCACGCTTAAAAGAGTACTTGTTAGATACAGCCGCAACTCACAACATTCCATACCAATACTTTGTTTCAAAAGGTGGTACAGATGCAGGTGCAGCTCATACAACAAATGAAGGTGTGCCAAGTACCGTTATTGGTGTTTGTGGGCGCTATATTCACACCCATCAAACGATGTTTAGTATCGCTGATTTTGAAGCAGCACGGGAAATGTTAATCCAAACTTTAAAAGGTTTAGATAAAAGTACTGTTGAAACGATTATTGGTGGTAAATAGTCAGTAATTCCGAAAAAAATGGCGTTAAAAAGAGGAGAGACCCATGATTATTCCTAAAAATTTAGAAGAATTAGCAACTTACGTAGATAAGGGGCAAAATGTCTTTTTCTTTACAGCTGATTGGTGTGGTGATTGTCGGTTCATTAAACCTGCATTACCAGAAATTGAAGCTGATTTTCCGCAGTATAAATTTATTGAAGTTGACCGAGATAAATACATTGATGTTGCAGCCAAGTGGAATATTTTTGGTATTCCTAGTCTGGTCGTCATAAAAGATGGCAAAGAACTAGGACGTTTGGTTAATAAAGATCGTAAAGCAAAAGCGGAGATTGAAGATTTTTTGAACAGTTTATAAGCTTTGGAAAAGAGGAGATTGCAATGAATAGACAGGTGTATCAAAACATTTTAGTCGGCATTGACGGTTCTGAACAAGCAACGCAAGCATTTCAAAAAGCAGTGGAAGTTGCTCGACGTAACGATGGTAAAGTTTATGTGGCAAATGTCATTCAACAAAATGTCCCCGTTTTAATGGGGTACAGTTCATTGAATCAAAATATTGTCGATCAAGAAACTGAGGCAGCCAAAGTGTTGATTGAAGAATGTAAGGATTATGGCAAATCAGTTGATTTTACGAATATTGAAGGTATTGTAGCTTATGGCTCTGCCAAAACTGCAATGGCGACACAATTACCAGAAAAGTATGATATTGATTTGGTGATGGTAGGACAATCAGGCTTAAATGCAGTCGAACGCTTTATGACCGGAAGTGTGGCAAGTTTTGTTATTCGCGAAGCTCCTTGTGATGTTTTAGTGGTAACTTATGAAGAAAAGAACGAAAAAGCATGACGATTCCTTGCTTTTTTGGTAAGATAGCTAGCGGAAGTTTTAAAACTTCCGCTACTAATTTTTAAAAGTGTTTTTAAGGAGGAAACGTTGTGATTTTTGCATACAACAAAGCCCATGTTGGCGATACTTTACTTGTAATGATGGCTGACGATCAGGGATTGGAACAAACGGTTGAACGAAAATTCAATATTGCGCAAATTAAAAATAGCGCAGGTACAATTGTCGGCTGGAACTTTTTCCACGTTTCTGAATTTCTAGAATTAACTGGCAATGGCGCCATTTCATTAACTGATGAACAAATCGATCTTTTAAATGAAAAATTAGCAATTTCAGGTTTTAATGAAAAATTACCTTATGATCATGAACCTCATTTTGTAGTTGGTTTTGTCAAAAGTTGTGTGCCACATCCAGACAGTGATCATTTATCAATCACTGAAACTGAAGTAGACAATGGTGAAGTTTTACAAATTGTTTGCGGCGCACCAAATATTCGGGAAGGTTTAAAAGTCGTTGTAGCAAAACCTGGTACAATGATGCCTGATGGAATGTTAATTTGGCCAGGCGTTTTACGTGGGGTTGAAAGTTATGGCATGATTTGTTCAGCTAAAGAATTAGAGTTACCCAATGCGCCACAGAAAAAAGGTATTTTAGAATTAAGCCAAGATGCAGTCGTTGGTAGTGAATTTAAACGCGCATAACTCTTTTGGTTTAGGGTAGCATGATAAAAATTATTTCGCATATTTCTTGTTATTTTGATTCAATGTGCGCAGAGTTCGTGTGTAAAGCTAGACAACAAGAAAAGCTTCTTACATTAAGTAGGAAGCTTTTTTATTGTGCTAAATTTTTGTAGTGGGGTAATAGTGTGCGCAACTGGATAAGAATTAAAAATCAGTCTTTCGACAAAAACATCCGCAACCTTTTCTAAAGGTTACGGATGAAATCCTGTTTAAAATTAATTATTTTGCTTTAAAGCAGATTGGTCGATTGTTAAGGCGACTTTTGTTGTGTGTTCTTTACTACCACGGTAATAGGTAATTTCAATGGAATCGCCGACTTTTTTCTTATATAAAGCAGATTGTAAATCAGAAGTAGAGTCGACTTCTTTGCCATCAATTTTAGTGATCACATCATATTGTTTTAAGCCAGCTTGTTCTGCTGGAGTTGCATTTTGAACCGTCGTGATGACAACCCCATTTTTAAGTGAGCTAGGTACTTTTAAGATTTGTTCTTGTTGTTGTGATGTAACAGCTGATAAGTCTACCATAGTAATACCAAGAGCTGGGCGAGTAACTTTGCCATCTTTTTCAAGCTGATTAATAATAGAAACTACGTCATTACTTGGAATGGCAAAGCCCATACCTTCAACGCTAATGTCAGAACTAGAAGAGTTCGTTGAGGCAATCTTACTTGAATTAATACCAATTACCTGACCGGCAATATTTACTAAAGGACCACCAGAGTTACCAGGGTTAATTGCAGCATCAGTTTGAATTGCACTGATATTTACGCCAGTTTGTGAATCAGAGACTTGGCGATTTAAAGAAGAAATAATTCCAGAAGTAACAGAGTTAGCGTATTGAGAACCTAAAGGTGAGCCAATTGCAATCGCAGGTTCACCAACTTTTAAGGCTGAAGAATCACCAAAAGTAGCTGTTTTATCAACTTTATCACTACTAATTTTTAGAACCGCTAAGTCAGTATAAGTATCTGTTCCAACTAATTCGGCTTTAATTTTTTCGCCATCTTTTAAAACAACTTCTAATCCATCTTGTCCTTCAACAACGTGATTATTAGTAACTACATAAGCAGTATTGCCATCTTTTTTATAAATGACACCACTACCTTCACCGACTGCTTGTAAGTCACCAGACCCACTATCACTGTCTGATTCTGACTCAGATTGTCCTTGACCAAATAAGTCTCCAAATGGATTACTTGAAGAGGCTTGTTGTTTTTGTAAATTAATAACTGATACGACAGCATCTTGAACTTTTTCTACGGCAGAAGTAATATCTGTATCTGCATCGACTTTTACATTTGATACTTTTGTTTCACCACTCGCGGTTGTTGTTTGTTCTGAGGTATTACTTGGTTGTAAATTGGAGCCATTGGCGAGATAAAAACCACCACCTACTAAGGCTGCTCCTAATACACCACCTAATATCCCGATGAAAAAGCGACTAAGCGCGCCACCTGATTTTTTTCTTTGCATGTTTGTTTCCCCCTTATTGTGGAATTCTTATAATTATAGTATATGATTTATTGCTGAGTTTAGTCTAATTATAGACTTTGAATAAAATATGAAAAAGTTGGTAGGAAATATTTCACAAATGAAGAAATTTTATCTTTCCCTTTGAAAACGATTGTTATTGCACTTTTGTAAAAATTGGGGATTATTTATCCACAGACTTGTGAACAATGTGGATAAAAATGTGGAAACGTATGTTTGCTATGCTTTGGTAGGATTAACTCGCCATTTTTGCGTAATAAATATTTAGTGAAAAGAAAAATGAATGTGTAAAACTTTGTGGTAAACTAAAACAGACTTATGAACAATTGGGGAAAAGAGGTAAAATATGCAAATTAAAATTATTGCAGTCGGCAAATTAAAAGAAAAATATCTCGTGCAAGGGATAAAAGAATACATGAAACGTTTAGGCAGTTATACAAAAATCGAGTTAATTGAAGTAGCCGATGAAAAAGCACCAGAAAATTTGAGTACAGCTCAAATGCAACAAGTAAAAGACAAAGAAGGAGAGCGAATTTTAGCTAAAATCAAAGAACAAGATTATGTTTTTGCCTTAGCAATTGAAGGTGAAAACCCAACCAGTGAAGCATTTGCTAAACAAATGGCCCAGCTCATGGTACAAGGAAAAAGTAATTTTGTTTTTGTCATCGGTGGCTCACTTGGGTTAAGTACTGCTGTTATGAAACGGAGTAATGCTGCAATTTCATTTGGCAAAATGACGTACCCACACCAATTAATGCGACTGATTTTAGTAGAACAAATCTACCGCGCCTTTCGGATTAATCATGGGGAACCGTATCATAAGTGATGCGGTTTTTTGCTGTCTTTTTTATAGAGTCGATTTAATGAAAGCCAAAAGCTGGCTAATTTATCTTTTTACTAACTACTTCTAAATGCTAACAATCCGTGCTTTGTAAGTAAGCGATCAGAGTTTACTCTTTGTTGAAAACGTTTGCTGTAAAAAGCGACCTAATGATACACTTATAAGGAAAGGTGGGGAAAATTGTGAAGAAAATTTTGTTAGGGTTAGCAATTAGTTCTTTGTTACTGGTGGGTTGTTCAAATAAGTCAGAAGAAGCGTACCAATCTGCAATGACAGACGGTATTCAAGCAGTGGCAGACCAGAATTATCCTAAGGCAAAAGGCTATTTTGAAACAGCTTTGAAAGAAAAAAATGATGATAAAAAAGCGGAGAATTACTTAGCTGCAGTAAAAAATTATCAAATCTTACTTAAATACCAAGAAGAAGAGGATTTGGAGAAAGGTTTGGATTTATCAACTAAACTTTCGAATGATAAAAATGTACCAGATACCATTAAGAAACATGTTCAAAAAGTTGGTGAAGAATTTAGTGCTATTAAGAATACGCTTGATAAGAGTATGAAATTGTATAATGAGGCGGAAAAATTGTCTGAGGAGAAGAAGTATACTGAGTCAAATGAGAAACTGAAGGTTATTCAAAGTGAAAAACTACAAGGTACATATTACAAAGATTTACTAGCTAAGACAGTAGAACTTTCCCAATTGAATTTAACAGAGATTGAGAAAATAGCGTTAGCTGAAAAAGAAGCTGCTGAGCAAAAAGCAAAAGAAGAAGCTGAAAAAAAGGCAGCTGAAGAAAAGATAGCAAAACAAAAAGCGGCAGAGCAACAACTAGCTTCTGGAAACGAAATGGCTTCCACTTTTTCAATTACAGAAAGACAGGCATTAGATATTGCAGAGAACTTTTATAGTTTCAACTCAGATGGTCAACAAGTTAGTTTTCAAAATATGAATCCGGGTAAGATCTTTTTAAATGAGGATGGAAGTGGGTTTTATAATATCTATGTAATGGTAGAGGGCGCCCCAAGTGCAGCAATTTCTGTTGACGCTAATACTGGAGAAGCCAATCACAGTATCATGCATTTTCGTGGATTAGGTGTAGAAATTAGAACTGTGGATGCACCTTGATGCAGTTTCAAAATTGCTTTAATTACTGTGAGTTTAAAAGAAAATGTAGTGTCTTTTTGGTTTTAAAGGAGAAGGGTAAGAAAAAATAGCTATAGATATAGTTGATTGTTTACTTTGAACGATTGAAGTGTTATTAAAAGTAAAGCCTGCTACAACTTTAAACGCAAAATAAGTCTGCATAATTTTTAGTTTTCTACAGCAGGGGATGTAATTTCCTGCTATTTATGCTAAGTTGAAACTTATTAAATAAAGTTATGCTTAAAGTAATAAATAATAAGTTAGGGGAAATAAATGAATAACAATGATAGATTATTGCGATTGCGTTATGCGATTGATTTAAAAGATTCTGATATGATAAAAGCGTTTGAATTGGGCGGGGTACCTGTAACCAAAGAAGAGATGCGGGCGATATTGACAAAAGTTCACGATAAACACGAAGATAATAAGGGAAATAATGTTTATGAAAAAGCGATAAATAATCAAGTTTTTGATGCGTTTTTAAATGGCTTAATTCTTCTTGCACGGGGACCACAAAAGGATAAACCTGTAGAAGAAAAATCGCAAAAAAGTAAGGAAATAAAACATATTAATAACGTTATGTTAAAAAAGGTGAAGATTGCCCTTTCGATGACTACAGAAGATATCTTAGCTATCTTTGCAGAAGTTGCGCTTTATCCATCAAAAGGAGAGATTGGGGCTTTTTTACGAAAAGAAGGCCAGCGAAATTTCAAACCTTGTGGCGATAAATATATGCGTAATTTTCTTAAAGGGTTAGGGATATATAATAGAAAAGTTTAGTTGGATAGAAACAATTTTTCCACTCTAGATTCCGCGCAAGTAAGGAAGCAGTTTATGCTTTACAAACTTGGGCGGTAAATTTTTGTTTATTGAACAGTGTATTTATTAGGTGACTAGAAACCTGATTATTGTCAGTGGTAAACTATAAAAATTTCTTGATTCGTACGCTATCTTATGCATTGTTGCCTTCAAGTTTTCTAATGGTATCAATCAAATGATTTTACATCTTCTTCAGCCCTCTTCTATAATCAACTTATGATGAAACAAAATCATAAGTTGGTTAATGGAGGTGCAACATGGAAAAATATGAAAATATTATTATCGGTTTTGGCAAAGGTGGCAAAACATTAGCCAAAACATTGGCGGCTAAAGGACAATCTGTTTTAGTAATTGAAAAATCACAGCGGATGTACGGGGGAACTTGTATCAATATCGGTTGTATTCCGTCAAAATCCCTCATTATAAATGGTAAGAAAAAGTTGGATTTTACCACAGCAGTTGACCATAAAGAAAAATTGACTGGTAAGTTACGCAATAAAAATTACCATATGGTTGCCGATGAACCAACGGGGACAGTTTTAGATGGCACCGCGAAGTTTATTTCTGATCATGTTTTAGAAGTAACCTTACCTGATCAGACAACTATGAAAGTTGAAGGGGAAAAAATCTTCATTAACACTGGCGCCTTGCCAATAATTTTACCAATTCCTGGTTTAGCTACAAGTAATTATTTACTTGATTCAACTAGTGCAATGGATCAAAATAAATTGCCAGAAACATTAGTAATTATTGGAGCAGGATATATCGGTTTAGAGTTTGCGGCCATGTTTGCAAGTTATGGTAGTAAAGTTGTCGTTTTAGATGCCCATCAAGAGTTCATTCCAAGAGAAGATGATGATGTATCAGAAATGATTTATCAAGATTTAACCGCTGCTGGTATTAGCTTTCATTTAGGGGTTTCAGTTGATAAAGTTGAAGATGGTGAAGATTTTGTCAGTGTCACCTTTACAGAAAATGGGGCAGAAAAGACAATTAAAGCAGACAAAGTATTAGCTGCTACTGGTAGAAAACCAAATACGGCTAATTTAGGATTGGAAAATACAAACATTAAAGTTGATGATCGTGGCGCAATTGTGGTAGATGATCTTTTAAAAACGACAGCGGAAAATGTTTGGGCAATTGGGGATGTAAAAGGCGGTTTACAGTTTACTTATATTTCATTAGATGATTATCGGATTATTTTAGATCAATTAGTAGGTGAAAGTAAACGCCGCGTATCTGATCGCTATGTAGTACCATACAGCGTCTTTATTACACCACCGCTATCGAACGTTGGTTTAACGGAAAAAGCTGCTAAAAAAGCGGGCGTACCATATAAATTGTTTAAATTTATGAGTGCAGGTGTGCCAAAAGCACAAGTGCTAGAAGATCCAAAAGGGATGTTCAAAGTATTAGTAGATCCAGAAAACGATCAAATTTTAGGTGCTAGCATTTATGCTGAAGAATCTCATGAAGTCATCAACTTAATTGCCCTAGCCATGAAAGGACAATTACCATATACTTTATTACGAGATCATATTTATTCTCATCCAACTATGAGTGAAGCATTAAATGATGTATTGAAGTAAGTTAAAAAAGCAGTATGACAAAATTCTTGTCATACTGCTTTTTTTATCGGTGTGTTCCAGAAGTGAATTTTTTTAATAAGTCATGAGCTGAAATTTCGCCAAAATTGAACAACGATTTTCTTAAAACTCATTCTTAATCTTGAAGCCAGACACTTTTGTTACAACCAGCTTTTAGAATAACGAAGTTTCATAAAGTGGCTATTATGTGATTTGGATACATCGCAAATTATTTTAATAGTAATCCCGCTTTTTTGACAAAATCAGTTACTTCATAACGGGGTTTTTGATTAATAGCATGGCTGCAACGTTCTACCCAGTTGTACTGATCAACACCATTTGTTAGATGGTAGAAAAAGTCGCTAACGGTTTGGTTATAAGTTGCAATACTCATACTTTCATCTGGGTAACTATCTTTACCAACGACGAATGATTGTGGCAACCGTGGTTTTTGCACAGCAGGTTCAGCGGGATAACCGATACATAAAACAAAAAGTGGTACCACTTTATCTGGTAAGTTGAAAAGAGTCGCTAAGCGGGGCATATCATTACGAATACCTCCGACTGTAATGCCACCTAACCCCATACTTTGTGCAGCAATTAGCGCTTTTTGCGCAGCTAGTGAAGCATCGACTACTGCCACGGTATAAAGCTCAGTGTTTTCAAAAACTGCCTCATCAGAAACTTCCAATAATGTTTCACTTCGATGTAAATCGGCGCAGAAAACCAAGGCTAATGGCGCTTTTGTAACCCATTCTTGTCCACCAGAGATTTCGCTTAAAGCATTGCGTTTTTCAATATCAGTGACTTCAATAATTGAGTATGCTTGCAAATAACTAGAAGTTGGTGCCATTTGTGCACAAGTGAGAATGGTTTGTTTTGTGGTTTCATCGATTTTCTGTTCGGTAAAATTTCGCACAGAGCTGTGATTTAATAACGTTTGAATCATATCATTTTGTTCTGCCATATTATTATCTCCTTTAGTAATCTGAGTTGAGTAAATGGTAGCTTTTATAGTCTTATTTTACAAACGAAACAGCTTGACGGCACTTTCCATCATCAGAGCTACTGTAAGAGTAAAACTCAAGGAAAGTAAGAAAAAGTTATTCGGTAGCATAGCCGTGCTAAGAAAAGTCATCATTGCAATTACAGCAATCAATTTCCAAAAAACAGAAGCATGATATGCCAGTTCTTTTGCAAAAGGTATAATCCAGCTGTTTTTTGTTTCTTGACTAGTTTCTTTCAAGCGATTTCCTAGGGTGCGGATGCCAATTACGCCACAAATGAACATGAGTAACCAGATAAGCCATGTTACACCAGTATTATGCAGTAAAGAAAAGCGATTAGCTAAAAGCCAGATAATCAGTGCTGCTAAATAACTCAAAGTTGTAGTGGTCGTCATTTCCAATAAGAGTGTTATCTTTGTAATAGCGCGTTTTTCGGCACGACGGATTAAAAATAGTCCAATGAATACTAAGATAAATAATAAACTAGTTGTTATCATTTTCGTACCTCGTTTTCTGAATCATTGGCCATTTGCAAAATAATTTTACCTTTTGCTCGTCCTGATTTTGAATAGGTAAGTGCTTTTTCAATTTCTGTAAAAGGTACCACTCGGTCAATAATAGGCTTAATAGTTTCTGTTTCAATCAATTGGCCTAAAATATCCAGTTGTGCACCACTGGGTTTCATAAATAAAAAAGTATAAGAAGCACCTGTTTGTTTTTCCAATTTGGTTAATTTATGGGTAGCCAAACCAAAAGCCAATTGTTTCCACAATGGCACGCCATATTCTTTACCGAAGCGTTGGTTTGGTAATCCAGCAATGCTAACTACTTTGCCACCGGGTTTAACAATTTTAAAGGCATCTTCTAATGTTTTGCCGCCACGAGTATCAAAGACATAATCATAATCTGAAAGGACCGTAGAAAAATCTGTTGTCCGATAATCAATAAGATAATCAGCGCCTAGAGATTTAACCAAGTCAAAATTATCTGCGGAAGTGGTCGTGGCAACATAGGCACCGAGATATTTGGCGATTTGGATAGCAATGGTACCAATACCACCAGAACCTCCTTGAATCATAACTTTTTGTCCAGGTTTAATTTGCATAATATCATGTAGTGCTTGATAGCTAGTTAAGCCTACCAAAGGAATTGACGCCGCTTCTTCAAAATTGATATTATCCGGTTTTAAAGCGATGTCTCCTTGGTCAACGGCGATATATTCTGCAAAAGTACCAATCCGATTTTTTTGGACGCGCCCGTAAACAGCATCACCAACTTGATATTTGGAAACATTTGCCCCAACTTTTGTAATAACGCCTGAAAAATCACTGCCCATAATCATCGGCATCTCATATTTAAGTAACATTTTCAAACCGCCGTCTTTGGTTTTTAGATCAATGGGATTAATGCTGGCGGCGACAATTTTTACCAATACATCGTTAGTGCGAATATTTGGCACATTGACTTCCTTTAGTTTTGGCATGAGTTGTTTATAGTGATCGATTACAGCAGCCTTCATTTTCTTTGTCATTTTCTTTTCCTCCATTTTTTGTAGAATTCGGTTTTGAATTTATTGGTTTATTTTTTTAAACGGTTGTGTTTCTGAGTTTAGTTTGTTGGTTTAAAAATGTCAACCAATAAGATTGTAAATAAAATTTGACGTTTAAAATTTTGTAAATACACGGGGAAAGATGTTAGTGAGGAGTTTAAGAAAATAATCGAAAAAAACTTCAGCATGATACTGTTAAGGCAAGATAAAAAAGCCATCGCCTAAAGTGTAGTGAAGTGCTCCTAAAAGTTAGCTTTTTTGGTCTAACTCTTGCGACTCGCTTCATAAGGCAATGACTTTTTATTTCGGAAATATATGCTATTTTTCTTCGCTATAGTCATAAGATGTTTGTAAAGTACCATCTTGTTTATAAATTTTTAAGGTGGATTTCTTATTAGCTGCAATTTTTCTGCCGCGGGCAATGGCATCTTCTTTTTTATCAAAGGTATCACTGGCTCGTTTGGCACCAGTCGAAAATACCTCCCACATATCACCGGAATATTTTACATTTACATCAGCATCCAGTAATTTCGTCGCATTTTTATCTTTGTGATGGGAATCGTCTTTTTGCGGATTAGCTGTTTGTTTAAATGTAGCCTTTTCTTTTTCACTCGCTTCGTTATACCATTTCTCTGCTTGACTGATTGCAATTGGAATGGCACGATCTTCTGGATAATCATCAGCGAGTAGGGCATTGGCAATTTCAATTGCCTTCTTTTTGACAAGCGTATCCAAATTTTTCATTGATGCAGGGTAGTCTTTCATGTTCCAAGCCATAAAACCGCCTCCAATTTTTATTATTATTTTCATCATACTATGATAAAAATTTTTTTGAAATTGAGAAGATTGGATCACGTTTAAAGTTACGTATATAGATTGTGACGGTATAAAACAAGCGACTTTTCTATTCAAAAATGAAATGATTATTACGTAAGATTATTATCTTCGTTAGGCTGTTGAGTGAATTGATCGGCAATAACTTGTTGAATAAGTTTTTCAATTTCTACCACGTCATACTGATTACAACAATCGGAAAAAACATAATAATAACTGCTATTTGTTGCAAAATTTTCATTATAGATATTTGACAATAAAATGTCATGAGATGCTTCATCATCATACACTGTTAAATCGAGTTCATACTTATTGCCTAAGGTATTTTTTAACAACTGAATCGTCAGTGCTGCTAAAAATGGATTTAAACTATGGTGAACGGCAATGGCAATATGTTTATTGGCTAAATCTTGTGCAATATTTAAGATCGATGAATAGTTGATTTCAGATAAGACATTCCGATAACGCTGCAAAGGGTCATTTGGATAAAATTGTTTTTGACAAAAATCCATAAACTTGTTTACATCATCAAAATTAAAGGGTTCCCTTAAGTTTTGGGCGGTTAAAAATAAGCCCCAAGAGTCAAAATTAAGAATGAAACCGTCAAAATAATAGAGTTGCGAGTGGTACTGATACAAATAATGTGACAAAATACGGTGCCGTTTCGGGAAAAAATTATTTTGTAGATAGCCAATTTGATTTAAGTAATTTAAAATTTGCTGATTTTGATAATCCAAATATGTTTTCTCTTCACGTTGTTGCTGTGCTAAACGATATGCAAAAGGTGAGTAAACCGAAAAATTTCGTAGACTGCAAAAGAAATCGTAAAACATCAACCCTTCATAAAGCGTATAAGGACGATCGTAGTTTTTCATATAATGAAACAAAATTTGATTTAGTTCATCAAAGAGAGGGCGATCTTTACGTTCGAAATCTACCGCAAAAGTATATTCTCGAGTTTGGTTCAGTCGCGTGAATGTTATTTTCATCCACAGTTTAATCTGAAGTTCTTCCAAGTGATCAAAAGTAATATTCAATGCTTCTGTTAGTTCATCAATTAATGGAATATATAATTTGTTGATTTCTTGATCTAAGTCTTCTTTGTTTTCACGCAAAAACCAGAAGTAACAATAGTAAAAGTAACGTATTTGATTTTCATTTCCGATAATTTTTCCTCGTCTAAGCGAAAGTTGAAATTCTTCTAAAAGCGCATTTAATTCCGTAACTCGCCGATAGTAAGTGGCTGAGCTGATATTAAAATAATCTTGAAATACCGGTCCATTAATCGATCCATTGGTAAATAACCATTTTATTATTTGATATTTGACAGAGCGTTCCAAAAACTTCAGATAACATAATTTTAAGGGGAAAGTAGGCTTCTTTTGCAAAAATAACGTTTGAGTATCTTCAATAATCGTAATATCAGCTAAAAAATCGTTTTCTACAATAAAGTTTTGTAAAAGAGCAGTATATTCACTTAGTGTATTGGGTGTGATCCCTAAGTTGCGGCAAAGATCTTCCTTAGTACACTGGCCGCCATTATTGTACAGGTAGACTAAGATGTCATTCATTAAATCGTATGGTTTTTCGAGCAATTCTCTTTTTAACAAATTATGCCCCCTTGTAATTTAAATGATTGTTGTATAACAAAAAATAAGATTTTGGTCTGTTGCATCATCTTTATAATATTAGAAAAAGCAAAAAAAATGAAGTAAAATGAAAAGAAAAGGAGGCTTGCTGATGAAAAAAACGATAATTATTGGTGCTTCCCATAGTGGTCAAATGGTAGCACGGGAATTAAAAAGACTTGATGCAGATCATGAAGTGATTTTGATTGAAAAAGAAACGGTGACACCTTTCATTGCCAGTGGGATTAATCTGGTTTTAAAGCAAGCCGTTGGTAAACTACAAGAGGCCACAGCACCGATTGCCGATTTAAACAAAATCGGTGTTAAAAGCTATTTTGGATATGAAGTAATAAAAATTGACTGGCAACAGAAAATCGTTTTTTTTACTGACGGTGTTAAGAAATTAGCGGAAACTTATGAAAATTTAGTTTTAGCAACAGGCTCACGTCAATACGTATCAAAAAAGTATGCGGAGTTTAGTGAAATTTATTGTTATAAATCATTTTTTCAATCACAAAAGTTAATGGATGCTTTGGAAACAGCACAAACGATTGCGATTTCTGGGCTCGGACATGCTGGAGTTGAGTTAGCTGAAGCGTTGCTTCAAGATGGGAAAGAGGTAGTTTTGTTTGGTCCCAATCAGCGATTATTACAGGCGTATTATGATAAAGAAATTAGTGATTTTCTCTTGTCACAATTTGAACGAAAAAAGACTGCTGTTTTGTGTGCTGATCATCTCATTGAAGTAACTAAAAAAGACAAAGGATTAAAACTACAGTTAATTGAGTCTTCAATAGATTGTGACCTGTTAGTAATTGCAAATAATTCTCGTCCGAATAGTGAGCTTTATTGGGATGGGGTAACTCTTTTACCAGATAAATCAGTGGCAGTTAACTCTTATTTACAAACTACTCGGCCAAACGTTTATGCGGTGGGAGATTTAATTGGAATACCAGAATTAATTACCAATAAAAAAGTACGCCTATCAAAAGTGACACATGCACGTCAAACTGCTCGGACTGTTGCAAGCAATATCAGTGGCAAGAAATTCCCGCAGCCGAAGTATCTAAATACTTCATCTACCGAACTTTTTGGTTTTTATCTAGGTTCAGTAGGACTAACCAAGGAACAAGCGCAACAAGAAAGAAAGAGTATTACGACTGTAAAAGTAGGCACATTGGCTTCAACTGAAGGGAGTCAAATTTTTTTACATATAGATTTAAACGAGCAAATAGTCGGGATGCAAATATTAAGTAAACAACCAGTTCAAATCTTTTGTGACTTATTAGCAATTGTGATTCGCAATCGTTGGCGGATTACCGATTTATATTACAATGCTACTACCTTTTTTCCGATGAGCGTAACACTTACGCCGTTATTAAACGAAGCTGCGGCTGATTATTTAGCTAACTTTAATGAAGTAAAAAAGAATTCTGACCAAAGTTAATTGGTTAGAATTCTTTTTTGTTAGATAGGGTCTTAAACTGATTTTGCAGTAATTAAAATTTTAAGTAAATTACTGAGGGCGGATGAGTGTTAACACTTCGCCAAATAAAGAATAGTTATTCCCTGCTAAGCGTGCAACCGGCCGTAATTTTTCGCTTAGGATATACTCTTTAGTGACATCAAATATTTTTTCAGCAAAATAATAATCTAAAACTTTTAAAATAAATAAGTCAGAAACAATATTGCCGTTATCATCAGGTAAAGAAATTTCTTGTTGTAAGCGAACTTCTAGACGAATTAAAGGATCAACAAGACCAGGTGGGGTCACGCTATGACTTTTCACCGTCGGTAGATTGATTAATGCAAGTTCACTTTCGTCAGGTTTTAAGTTGGCTGCTGTTTCATTCATCTGATGTAAGACATTTTCATCTACCACGTGAATAACGCCTTCTTTTGTTTGACTCAAATTGTTAGCAGTGTCTTTTTTTTGCCCATTTTTACGAGTTGTTGCAATTAAAACGTAAGGTAAATCACTAGATACAACTGTAAAAAAGCTAAAAGGCGCAAGGTTGACGATACCACTCTCTTTGTTTTGCGTGGTTATCCAAGCGATTGGACGAGGGGAGACAGCTCCTGTTAAAAATTTATAATTTTGTTTTGCTCCCAAGTCAGCGGCGGAAAAATGAATCATAATTAGGCCTCCTATAATAAAAAAATACCCGAACAACTTCAAATATAGATTAAATGTCCGCAGATTAAAAATAGCTTGTGGACAATGGAGCAACTATACTGTGTGTTCGAGTAATTTATCAAACTAAAATGTACACATAGATACGAGATGTTCAAACAAAAGATTATGCGCGTTTTTTGTTAGCATCACTTGTATCAAATGGTCGTACGTAGTCTTCAATTTCTTGACGTTTTGGTTCTAAGAAAGGTGGTAATGATAAAATTTCACCAGCTGTTTCATACGTTTCATCTTCTAAGAAACCTGGGCCGTCAGTCGCCAGTTCAAATAAAACATTTGGTGCAGCCATAAAGTATTCTGAAGCAAAGTAAAAACGTTCTGTAAAACCAGAGTTAGGAAATTCTAATTCTTTAATGCGTCCAATCCACCATTCTAAAGCCTCTTTATCTGCTACACGTAACGCTAAATGATGGACGTTGCCAAAACCTTCTGTGGCGCGAGGAATATCATCGCGATGCTCTACGATAATACTAGCACCGTTACCACCTTCACCGATTTCAAACAAATGAAAATCACCATCACTAGCAATTTCTTTAAAACCTAAAACATTTGTTAGAACCAAAGTCATATGTTCTAAATTTTCAATGGTTACAAAAGCAGGGCCTAAGCCAACAATAGCATGTTCACTTGGAACATTACTATTTTTCCAAGGTGTACCACCGGTTACGCCTTGATTATTTTGGTCAGAAATTAATTGATAGCGTTGGTTGTCAAAGTCTTCAAATTCAAGATATTTTTTACCAAAACGTTCTTTAATTTCACCATGTTCAATCTTGTTGTCGTCAAAACGTGATACCCAATAAGTTAAAGCAGCATCATCTTTTACACGAAAAGAAGTGCGGGAAATAGTGTTTGTTCCCTTTGTTCCCTTTGGAATACCAGGAAAATCAAAAAAAGTCATATCTGTACCAGCTGAACCCAAGTCATCGGTAAAATATAAGTGATACGTTTCAATATCATCTTGGTTAACAGTTTTTTTGATTAAACGTAAGCCTAAAATATCAGTAAAAAAGCGATAGATTTTTTCAGCGCTAGAAGTCATTGCTGTCACATGATGAAGCCCTCTAATTTGTGTATCCATTTTAATTCCTCCAAAGTGTTCAATTATTATTCTTACTAAAAGTAAGTATAGCGAGTAATTGTTTTTTCAGCAATTAATATGCTTATCTATTAGAAGATTAAAAAAGAGTCAATTAGAAAAGTAAGGATTAAAACATAAGTAAGCACATAATACTTCAAGCTCATACAAAAAAAGTTCACAATAACCCATTTTTTTGGAGTAGACTAATAGTAGAAATAGAAAGGATGTGTCTGTTTGCAACAAAATCATTTGTTTTTTGATCTGGATGGTACAATCATCAATTCGCAAAAGGGAATTTTTTCTTCTATTCGTTATGCATTAAAGAAAATGAACCTTGCTGATTTGCCAGATGAAAAATTACTTTCATTTATCGGACCACCATTAATTACCTCTTTTAAGAAAATTGGCATGACAGAAGAACAAGCAGTACAAGCAGTTGCTTACTATCGTGAATATTATCAAGCTAGTGGCATGTTTGAAATTACACCTTATATGGGTATAAAGGAAACCCTTGATCAACTTGCTACCAAGAAAAAGTTATATTTAGCTACTTCCAAGCCAGAAATGTTTGTTAAGGCAATTTTGGACTTTTTAAAATTTACCTCTTATTTTACAGGAATCTATGGAGCAGACATGGATAATAAACGGGCAGAAAAAACAGAGGTTTTAGCATATGCTATTGCGTCTTCTGGTTTGAAGGATAAAAATGATGCAGTAATGATTGGTGATCGAGAAAACGACATCTTAGGAGCAAAAGAAAATGCTGTTTTACCAATCGGAGTCTTATATGGTTTTGGTACCATCGAAGAACTAAAGGACGCAGGTGGCGAGATTTTTGTAGAAAGTCCGCTTAAATTGTTAGAATTGTTCAGTTGAAAAGTGCCAAAGTTGTAACTTTGGCACTTTTTTTTTTGAAAATTATCCGAATTTACTAAGGGGCTTTGTTCAATAAAAGTCATTAATGAAGTTGATTTTATTTTATTAACTGAAGGTTAAATTTTTGTATACGTTATAAAGCCGAACAATCGTTAGAAAGAGCTTTGTTTAGCTTTTTTTGTAGTCGAAATTTTTTTCTGTTTTTATGTTGACCAACCTTAGATTACGTGGTAAATTAATCAACGTTGACGAAGCAGTCACACAGTTGAAAACAACTTGAAATATTCTTGAAAAAAGTTGTTGACAATTGTAACAATGATTGCTAAACTAACGAAGTTGCTTAGTGAGCAGCGCTTTTATGAAATATCATTTCAAAAAGCTTTTAAAACTTTTTGAAAAAACAGTTGACAAACAAAACGTCAGCTGATAAGATATAAGAGTTGCTGAAACATTTAAAAAGCAACAATCAAGCGCGTTAAATAAATGAGAAATTACAGCAAGTTAATTTCTAAACACATTATTTTAACAGCTGATGTAGACCTTTGAAAACTGAACAAAGCAAGCAAACGAACCAA
>MJGMH2__coassemble_968_pt1 | contig 29086 bp, 24 predicted proteins | sample MJGMH2__metabat2_low_PE_013 | metagenome-assembled genome bin MJGMH2
AATTGGACTGAAGAATCAATTCTGATTCATCAGTCCAATAAATTATAGAGCCGATATAAAAGAGGATGGGCACTCGAGAGCCCATCCTCTTTCTTTTTGTTCTTATTCATCAAAACTCTAAAAGCATCCTATACGCTTATTAGCGCAATTCATTTTTTAGTTTTTTGTTGCGGTAATTTACTTACCATTAAAAACAGCTTAGTTAGGGTTACAATTTATTTTACAAACATCGCATCGCCAAAACTAAAGAAGCGGTAGCGGGCTTCAATCGCATGTTGGTAAGCCGCTAATGTTAATTCACGTCCAGCAAAAGCACTGACTAACATTACTAAAGTTGATTTTGGCAAATGAAAATTGGTGCTAAAGGCTTGCACAATTTTAAATTCATAACCTGGGGTGATAAAAATATCTGTCCAACCACTATCGGCCTTAATTTCACCATCGAATTTGCTACCGATTGTTTCAAGCGTGCGAATCGAAGTGGTACCGACTGCCACAATTTTACCGCCAGCAGCTCTTACTGCATTCAACTCTTGTGCAGCCTCTTCTGTTAAACGGTAAAATTCACTATGCATTTGATGTTTGGAAATATCATCAACGCTGACTGGTCTAAACGTCCCCAGTCCCACATGTAAAGTTAAATAAACTAACTTCACTCCTTTAGCTTCAATTGCAGCTAATAATTCTGGCGTAAAATGTAAGCCCGCTGTTGGCGCTGCCGCTGAACCATTTTCTTTGGCATAGACAGTCTGATAACGATCTGGATTTTCCAAACGTTCTTTAATATAAGGTGGTAGCGGCATTTCCCCTAATGACTCTAAAATTTCTAAGAAAATCCCATCATACTTAAAAGTAATAATACGTCCGCCATGTTCTAATTCTTCTTCTACAACCGCTTTTAGCCGGCCATCACCAAAAACAATTTCTGTCCCCACTTTTGCTCTTTTGGCTGGTTTAATTAAGGTTTCCCATGTATCACCTGTGGTATTGGTTAAAAGGAGAACTTCTAAATGACCACCCGTATCCGGTTTTTCACCATGCAAACGCGCTGGTAAAACGCGCGTATCATTCATAACTAAGGCATCGCCGGGATTTAATTCATCAATAATATCGCTAAAATGTCGATCTTCCATTTCACCCGTTTGTCGATCTACCACCAATAAACGAGAACTAGAACGCTTTTCCAATGGTGTTTGCGCAATCAGTTCTTCAGGCAAATCAAAATCAAAATCTTCTGTTGTTAACATTTTTACCACTCTTTTCCTGAAATTGTCTTTTGTATTTTAACACTTTTTATACTACTTGACGATGAATGAGACACATTACTTGCTGAAAACTTTTTTAGTCGTTAAACTTACATAAAGTAAGAAAAACAGTGCGATTCTTCGCGCCGATTTTTTCTAATTTCAAAAAGAGGTGTCTTTTATGCCAGCGTTTCATCATATTTCATTATTAACGAAAAACCGTCAGCAAAATATGGCGTTTTATACCCAACTATTGGGGATGCGCTTTGTTAAAAATACCGTTAACCAAGAAAACACCCGTATGCTCCATTACTACTACGGTGATTATACTGGTAGTCCTGGTAGCGTTGTTACATTTTTCATCGTGCCTCACTTAGGACAACGGTATGACAATGATCATTTTTTAGCCACAATCGGCTTAAATATTCCAGCTAATAGCTTAAACTATTGGTATGAACGATTAACCAATGCTGGTGTTACTGTCACAAAACAAGAAAACCAATTATTTTTTAACGATCCAGATGAGGTGGCTATTATTTTAACTGAAGTTACAGAAGGTCCCCTCAAATCTGAATTACAAGTTCAAAATGATGTCCCAGGCGATAAACAAATTTTAGGGCTTGCTTCTACTCAACTACATGTTTCTGATCCTGAAGCAACGGCTGATTTTTTTAAGCGCTATTTAGATTGGGATGTTATAGATGGCAAAATAAACTTAAGTCAAAATGAACACTTAGAACTTTATCAAACTGAAACAATCGAAAAAATGCGAATGGGTCGGGGTGCTATTGATCATGTGGCATTTGCTGTTAAAGATGATGCCGCTTTAGAAGATTTATATCAAAAAGCCCAAGCACAAAATTGGCAAATTGAAGAAATCATCTCACGGGGCTATTTCAAGAGTCTTTATATTCGCGAACCTGGTGGTAATCGTTTAGAATTTGCGACCATGACACCTGGCTTTACGATTGATGAACCATTAGAAACGTTAGGAGAAAGTTTTGCCTTACCACCTTTTTTAGCCGCTAAACGGACTGAAATTGAAGCCAACTTGTATCCAGTCGACTAGATAATTCCTCATTTTACACGACACGCTACTAAGCTATCATTAGTAGCGTGTTTTTTGTTCGATTAAAAAAGCGTTATCAATTTTTCTAACAAACAGAAATTTTTCCAAAAACATGCGTATTATTTGTCATATCCTTCATTTACTTACATACTAGTAGTGATACATAACTGGGAAAATGATGAAGAGGTGAAGTAAATTGATCGAATTTCAACATGTAACAAAAATTTATAAAGGTGGTAAAGTCGCTGTCGAGGACGTCAATTTGTCTTTTAATAAGGGCGAATTTATTTGTTTTATCGGTACAAGTGGTTCGGGTAAAACAACGTGTATGCGAATGATTAATCGCATGAATGAACCAACAAAAGGGAAAGTACTCATTAACGGTAAGGATGTTAAAGATGTTAACCCTGTCGAACTGCGTCGCCAAATTGGCTATGTCATTCAAAATATTGGTTTAATGCCGCACATGACGATTCGCGAAAATATTACATTGGTTCAAAAACTGATGAAAGTTGATGAAGAAACACGCAAACAAACCGCTGAAAAAATGATTGATTTAGTTGAATTGCCCCGCGAAATGTTAGATCGCTACCCAGCGGAACTTTCTGGTGGGCAACAACAACGGATCGGCGTTGTCCGGGCCTTAGCAGCCAACCAAGATATTATCTTAATGGATGAACCTTTTGGAGCTTTGGACCCGATTACACGGGATGCGTTACAAGATTTAGTCAAAGATTTACAAGAGCGACTAGGTAAAACAATCGTTTTTGTTACCCACGATATGGATGAAGCATTAAAACTTGCTAATCGCATCGTTATTATGAGTGAAGGTAAAGTTATTCAATTTGATACGCCGGAAAACATTTTGAGAAACCCAGCGAATGAATTCGTTGAAGAGCTAATCGGTGAAGATCGCTTATTACAAGCAAAACCCGATACTACAACAGTCGGTGAAGTGATGTTAAATAGCGCCATTACGATCACACCAGAAAAATCTTTACGTGAAGCCATTTCTCTCATGCGGGAAAAACGGGTCGATACGTTACTTGTGACAGATAATAGTAAAATTTTAAAAGGTTTTATTGATGTCGAATCTATCGACAAAATGCGTGGCAAAGCTTCCAGCGTAGGAGATATTTTAAATAAAAATGTTTTCTATGTAAAAGAAGATAAATTATTGCGAGATGTTTTACAGCGTATTTTAAAACGCGGCTTGAAATATGTCCCCGTTGTCGATCAACAAACACGGGTCGTTGGTATTTTAACACGCGCCTCATTGGTGGATATTGTCTATGATGTTTTATGGGGTGATGAAGCTTCGATTAGTGAAGCGATTGAATCTGCAAAAGAGGAGGCGTAGAGCATGGCTGATTTTTTTGCAAAACACGGTTCAGAGATTTTAAATAAAAGTTTTGAGCATATTTATATTTCCTTTTTTGCATTAATATTGGGAATTGTGATTGCGGTGCCATTAGGGGTTTTATTAACACGTTTTAAAAAAGTGGCAAACATTGTCATTACTGTCACCAGCGCACTACAAACTATTCCTTCACTGGCGCTTTTAGCATTAATGATTCCGATTTTTGGTGTTGGTAAAGTACCTGCGATTATCGCATTATTCATCTATTCACTCTTACCAATTTTACGTAATACTTATATTGGAATGAAAAATGTTGATGGCAATTACTTGGATGTAGCCCGAGGTATGGGGATGACGAATTTACAATCAATCTTTAGCGTTGAGCTGCCAATTGCAATGCCAACCATTATGGCGGGAATCCGCTTAGCTTCTGTTTACGTCATCGCTTGGGCAACTCTTGCTTCTTATATTGGCGCTGGTGGCTTAGGGGACTTGATTTTCAGCGGTTTAAACAACTATCAACCTGATTTAATCTTCGCTGGGACCATTCCTGTTACTTTATTAGCTTTATTAAGTGATTTCCTTTTAGGATTATTGGAAAACTATTTAACACCCAAAGCATTAAGGGGGACGGATTAATGAAAAAACTAAAGACACTCTTCCTCACTCTTATGACTACTGTCTTACTAGCCGGCTGTTCTTTTCCGGGCCTTGCTTCTTCTAGCAGTGAAAACACCGTCGCAATTACTGGTGGTATTACCTCTGAAGCTCAAATTTTAGCAAGTATCGTAGCTGGGATGATTGAACATTATACTGATTTAAATACGACAATTATTAATAATTTGGCCACCACAACGATTAATAACCAAGCGATGATTAATGGTGACGCTCAAATTTCGGCTGCTCGTTATACTGGGACGGATTTAACCGCAACGTTAGGTATGGAGCCGGTAAAAGACCCTGCTGAAGCTTTTAAAATTGTAAAATCAGAATTCAACAAACGCTATCAACAAACATGGTTTAAATCGTATGGCTTTGACAATACCTATACTTTTTTAGTCCGAAAAGATACTGCTGAAAAATATCATTTGAAAAAAATTAGCGATTTGAAAAACGTTAGTGATGAATTAGTCGCAGGCGTTGATACTTCGTGGATTAACCGTAAAGGTGATGGCTATGACGGTTTCCAAAAAGAGTATGGTTTTTCGTTTAAAAACATTTTACCAATGCAAATTGGATTAGTTTATGATGCCGTAGCTGCGGGAAAAATGGATATTGTTTTAGGTTACTCAACAGACGGCCGGATTGGTAGTTATGATTTGGTGATGTTAGAAGATGACTTAAAATTCTTCCCACCTTATGATGCAGCCGCTATTGCCGATAATGCTTTATTAAAAAAATATCCCGATTTACAAACTGCATTAGGACGTTTAGAGGGTGTCATTGATACCCCACAAATGCAAAAGCTAAATTACGAGGCTGATAATAATTTAGTCGAACCTTCTGTCGTTGCAGAAAAATTTCTTAAAGACAACCACTATTTCGAAGGGAAGTGAGTAGATGAATCTGCAAAATATGAATTTAGCCGAACAATTTGTTTATTACTTTAAAGAAAACGGCAGCTACGTTTTCAGTCAATTTTTACGCCACTTCTTAATTTCGATTTATGGTGTACTCCTAGCAGCGATTGTCGCCATTCCATTAGGGATTTTAATTTCCAAACGACATAAATTAGCTGATTGGGTCATTCGGATTGCCAACGTCATTCAAACAGTTCCGCAACTGGCGATGTTATCCATTTTAATGATTGGTCTAGGCTTAGGGGTGAATGTGGTAATCGTGACTGTTTTTCTTTATTCGATTTTACCAATTGTCAAAAATACGTATACCGGTATGAAACAAGTGGATAAAAACGCTTTAGATGTTGGTAAAGGTATGGGCATGACAAGCTGGCAAAGACTTTATCTCATTGAATTACCACTTTCAATTTCTGTTATTATGGCAGGTATTCGTAACGCATTAGTCGTTGCAATCGGTATTACCGCAATCGGTGCCTTTGTCGGTGCTGGTGGTCTTGGTGATATTATTATTCGAGGTACAAATGCCACAGATGGTGCCTCAATTATTTTAGCAGGTGCTTTACCGACAGCCTTAATGGCAATTATTACAGACTGGATTTTAGGTATGGTAGAACATCGTTTAGATCCAGCTGGCAAAACATCTAAATAAATGGAATTAAAAAAAAGGCTATGACAGAAACTGATTTTGTCATAGCCTTTAATTGCGTAAAGGAGATGTAACAAGACTTTTGTCACATCTCCTACTTTTTTTGTCTTTTTTATTTCTTCAAGTGATAACTATAAGTTCCAACGACAATATTTTGACGCCAAGATAAACGCATCCGCAACCGCAAACTCGTTTGGTTGTGCAAAATATTTTGCCAACGTCTCCGTGGCACAAATTGGGGAATGATAACTGTAGTCGTATAGTTATGTTTCATAGCATTTTTACTAACTAAATCGACATACCGGATAATCGGATTTTCAATCGAACGGTAAGAAGAATGAACCACAGAAAAACGCACATCTGGGAAATTTTGTTTAAATTCAGCTTCGATTTCTTTTTCTTTTTTGATATCTTCATCTAAGGAAACATGCATCGCTACTACGTAATCACCAATCGATTGCGCATAATTTAAAGCCCCGACATTGACCCGAGTAACATTACCGACTAAAACAATCACAGTATTGCCATCATACGTATGAAGTTTTGCATCTGCCTCCATTAGTCGTAGTTGTTCAGCAACTTTGCGGTAATGATCATGTATTTTGTAAAAAATAAAGAGTAATACTGGCATAATGATAAAGAATGGCCAAATATCACCAAGTCGATACGCAAATAAGATGGCGATAATCGCATAAGAGATCAACGCTCCGACGATATTTGCGATTGATTTTTTTAGCCAACCACTACCTTGTTTTTGCCAATGACGGACCATGCCGGTTTGTGACAATGCAAAAGGAATAAATACCCCAATCGAATAAAGTGGGATTAAGCGCTCAGTTGAACCTTGGAAAATAATCAATAAAACAATTGAACCTGCCGCTAAAGTAATAATCCCATTAGAATAACCTAAACGGTCGCCTCGATCTTGATACATGTGGGGCATAAATTTATCTTTAGCTAAGTTATAAGCTAAAACTGGAAAAGCAGAAAAACCCGTATTGGCCGCAACCGCTAAAATTAAAGCAGTACTAAATTGTAAAGCATAATACATAATACCATGCCCAAAAACAGCTTCACCAATTTGAGATAAAACAGTTACTTCTGCTTTTGGCACAATCCCATACCAATAGTTAATAAAAGTAATACCAACAAAGAAGAAACCTAAAATACTCGCCATAATCGCTAAAGTCGCAGCAGCATTTTTTGCCCGTGGCTTTTTAAAAAACGGTACCGCGTTACTAATCGCTTCTACCCCAGTCAATGAGGAAGAACCGGAAGAAAAAGCCCGTAAAATTAGTGCTAGCGAAATGCCAGGAACGACTGCCCCAGGTAAAGCCGTGGCATGCAGCGGTTGTGCACCTGTTACAATTTTAAATAACCCAACTGCAATTAAAATCGTAATCACTGCAATAAATGTGTAAACTGGCACCATCAAAAAACTAGCGGATTCTCTTAGGCCCCGTAAATTCATCATCATAATTATTAAGACAATAAAAATTGAAATTGCCACTTGATGCCCATACAAGGCTGGAACAGCAGAAGTAATGGCTTCAGCCCCAGCAGAAACCGATACAGCAACGGTTAGCATATAGTCAATTAACAATGAACCACCGGCAATCAGTCCTGCATTTCGCCCTAAATTCTCACTACTAACTACATAGGCTCCACCGCCATGGGGATAAGCATGAATAATTTGCCGATACGATAAGGTTAAAGAAACTAACAAAATAATCACAAAAGCAGCAATTGGTAATGAATACCAAATAGCAGCCGTAGATAATGCTACTAATACAACTACAATTTGCTCAGTTCCGTATGCAATGGAGGATAACGCATCAGAAGATAATAACGCTAACGCTGCAAAACGCGTTAATTTTTGCTCATCATTTTCCGCTGATTTTAAAGGCCGTCCCACTAACAGCCGTTTTAAATAATTCACTTTTCCTTACTCCTTTACGAAATAATTTACTTTCACAAGTTCGTTAATGGTGGTTTTGTAACAACCCTAAAAATAAAAATAATTGCTGCAATCAAGAGTGTATGCTACGCCTCTCTTTTGAAAAAGTCAATGAAAATTTCAGTTAAAAATTTTCTGTTTTTTTCTCCCCTCAGAAGTCCACGTTTTACAACAGAGTAAGCGTTTTATCGAAAAACTGAAAAAGAAGACAAATTATAATAATTTGCCTTCTTTTTTCCTTGTGACACATTAATGGAAGAAATGACTTTCTTTAGTCATATTTCCTAGTTTTTTAGTTGCACCTTCTAAGTATGGATAGACAATTGTCCCGACTACCCCAAAGAAGATAAACAACCCTAACAAAATGAAAATATTTGGCCACGCGTTTGGCCAGTAAATACCACCGGCTGACTCACGTAACAAATCAACCGCATGAGTAAATGGTAACAACGGATTAATCATTTGGAAGAACTTCCCTGAAACTTGAATTGGATAGTTTCCCCCACCCCCAGAAATTGAGAGCACCAAGATTATAATTGCAATCCCTTTACCAATATTCCCAAATAGCGCTGCTAAAACGTAAACGATCATCATAAAGGCTAAGCCAACTAATAAGCCAAATAAGACGGCATAAACAGGTTGTTTCACATCGACTCCTAATAAGAAGTAATTTCCTAAGGTTACGATTAGTGCTTGCCCTACTCCTTCGGTTAAGAAAGTTAGCATCCGCGCAACAAAAGTTTCTCGTTTTGAAAAACGACCTTTGTTTTTATCTTCAATGTAAACATCTGTCGCAGCTACACTAGATAAAAGTAATGCCCCAACCCATAAACATAGCGCTGTATAAAAAGGCGTGCTGGCAGAACCATTGTTTGCCATCGGGTACATTTGATTGGTTTTTAGAGCAACTGGATTGGTGAAAAATTCACTTTCTTTATTGGCATCTAATTTCAACAATTTAATAATTTCACCAAGATCCGCAGTTTCTTCACCTTTTTTAATGGCAGCTGCGGCTTTTTCAATTCCAGTTCTTAGCGATGGCCAGTTATTTTGAATCAGATCTGTGGCTACGTCTAATGCTTTTTCAACTTCTGGTAATTTTTCATTCACCATTCCCATCGTACTGGTCAAATCTTTTTTAATTCCAGGCCAATCTTTTTCATAAAAGTCGACTGCTAAAGCCAATTTTTTCTCGACTTCCGGCAAATCATTTTTATATAAATCGGCACCTTTATTAATACCAGAAACAATCGCATTCATATGTCCATTTAACATCACATTTGCGTCATGCAACTCTTTACCAATCGCTGGCATTTCTTTTTGATATTTTTCTAAAATAGTGACCGCGTTTGTGATTGTCGTCTTAGTTGAAGACAATAGTGATTGAAAATCAATATGTTGGGCTTTTGTTAGCAACCCATCAGCGGTATTAATAGTATTAATTAATTGGGTCAAACCTTTTGAAATTTCGCTGGAAATCTTAGTTGCATCAATATCGCTTAAAACATTATTCACTTCATCGCCTATATCTTGGACTTGCTTGATAAAGTTAAGCGCTGCATTGACATCCCCGGCTTGAATATAGCCATTTAACGTGGTAATCCGAGTCGCTAAACCACTAATCAGCGTTTTGGCATTATTTAAGCGACTGACTAAATCTTGTAAAATTTGACTATCACTGGCATTGGGTAACTTGTTGATAAAATCAATCAGATTTTGAATAATTGTCTGCTGTGTATTCAAATGGCTAACAAAATCTTGAAGCGTTTTGTCGATTGCCTTTTTTTCTTCAGCGGATAACTGATTATCTTTTAAAGCTGTAGAGACATCTTCTAATGCACTATTTAATTCCGTATGAATAAACTGCAAATTATTTAAAATCATGTTAACACTTTGGGTAATATTAGGAATCGCCTTTTGTAGTTCTTCGGCACCTTCTTTTGTCGTATTCGCAAATTCTTGTGCTTGATTGCCTAATTTTTGAATATCTGGCAAAATCCCTTGAACTTGTTCGATAATGGTCAAGCCTTGTTTGGCATCTTTAATCCCTGCATCCATGGTACTCTTGATATTTTCAAAATCGCCATCCACCATGGCTAATTGTTTACCGGCATTTTGAATTTCTGGAATCTTAGCTTGCAAGTCCAAAATAATGGCTGCTTCTTTTTTCAATTGCGGCATTTTATCATTTAAACTGACTAATTTGTCCCCCATTTCATCGACTTGGGGCAGATAATCAATAAATTGATTGGCTTTATTCAGTTTTTCTTTAATTTCCGGCATTTTTCCTTTTAAAGCCACAACTTCTTTTGTGTAACCTTCAATTTGATCGAGGTTATCATTTGTCGTCAAAATTAAATTTTTGACTTTATTGATGCTGACTAGATTGGTGTCAATATCATAGCCCACTTCATTGAATACTTTCATTAAGGTATTGCTGGCGGTATCAATAAACTGACTCGAAATCTGATCTTGTAAACTAGTAGCCCCTTTGTCAGTAATTTTAGGCGCAATCGCATTAATTTTTTCATTAATATAATATTCAATCGTCGGCTTTTTAATTGTTCCAGTGGTAAAGCTCAATAAATCTTGGGAAAATTCTTTTGGTAAATAAATCCCGGCGTAATATTTCCCAGAGCGTACACCTTTAGTTAGGTCTTCTTTTGAGTCGACAAAGCGCCAACCTAACTGTTTATTTTTATGAAGAGTATCAATCACCTGATCGCCAATCTCTACTTTTTTATCCTGTAAACTGGCACCCGCATCATCACTATAAACTGCAATAGGCAATTCACCAGTATTACCATAAGGATCCCACAAGGCTTTAATGTTAAACCAAGCGTATAAAGAAGGTAAAATCATTAATGCAACGATTAGAAAAGTTGCCATCGGATTTTTAAAAATTCGTTTCCAGTCTGTTTTATATAATTCAAAAACATTTTTAATATGCTGCATATTCATCACCTTTATTTTTTTATGCTTGATTACTTTACCACGCATTAATTTTGGCTGCCATCTAAAAAAGCTATGATAGACTTGTCTTTTTGACACTTATGACAATCTGTCATAAAGAAAAGGCTTGCAAATTCTTTTTAGAAACGATTATCTTAAACATTACTTTAAGTTTATCAAAATTATCATTATATAGAAATAAATACGGTTCTTTTGGCAAATGAAAAAGCTTGTGAGAGCCCATTAAGACGTTTCACAAGCAGTATCCATTATAATGTATTCAAGAAATCCAAAAGAACTTTTAGACTTTTCCCTTGTAAAAAAGGGGTTAAACCAATTTCTGCCGGATCCCGATGATTAGCAGGTAAACTTTGGTCAGGCACTAATACGACTTTCATACCTGCCTCCATGGCTGCTTTAGCGCCAGTTAGAGAATCTTCTGCCGCAATAGTATGTTGGGGGGAAGCTTTCACTTTTGCTGCAGTTGCCAAATAAATTTCCGGATCAGGCTTTAATTCTTTGACATCATCGCCAAATGTTACCACATCAAAAAATGGTGCCAATTCAAAATAATCTAAATACATCTGACCTCTTTTTTTCAATGTCGAAGTGGCTAGGCCGCAATAAAGACCTTTTTCTTTTACTTTAGCCAATGTTTCTTTAGCGTAAGGCTTTAATTGCAAAGCGCCATTGGCTAATTCGTCGGCGATAAAAAATTCTCGTTCCTCTTTCATTTCTTCGACAATTGTCGCAGAACCAAAATGAGCCACTAATTTAGCCATCGTTTGGCTTGCACTTTGACCGCTCCAACCTCTCATGTCCGCTTCTGTTAAGGCAATACCGTGATTTTTTGCTACTTTTAACCAACCTCGCTGGTACATTTGTTCACTATCTATTAGCAAACCATCCATATCAAAAATTACCATCTCAATCATCAAATCACCCTAAATTCTTTGCATTTAAAAATTTTTCTACCGTTAAATCAAATATTTCACTCACTTTTTCTGGTGCTTGCTCATAGGACAAATTAATAGTTGGTGTAGCTAAACTATCAAAAGCACTTAGCGGTTGTAAATTTTCTTGCGAAAAAGTTACTTTTGGCGCATGAATCGTTTCTCCGCACGGACCAGAGTGAATAATGGCCATTTCAGCTTTATTTTCTGGTAAAAGGCGTAGCCGGTAAAAGACTCCATCTAAAAATTCTCGTTGTTCACCATAATTTTCTTTGATTTTTTGCCACTGTTCTACTTTCAATTTAACCCCTCCTTAAATTTATTATAATCCAAAAAGCACCTTCTAACCAATGGCGGTTGCAGGTGCTTGCTAACTTTTTTCTTTAAAAAATTTATTGTTCCTTTTTCTGACTTAGTGATTCATCCATAATAAAAGTCGCGATTCGCTCATGGTGTTTATAGTTTGGATAAACAAAGCGACCTGAACGAAACTCAGTAGCATCTAATTTTTCCAAATACCGATCAGAAGCTTCTTTTTGAATCGTAATAACCCGACGATTTAAAACTTCCCAATCTGTTTCTGACAGATAATTATCAACAATCATCAAATTGCTATGTTGATAGTTATGCAACTGATTATTCGCAATGACAAGATCATATTCTTCAAATATTTTTAATTCATCTTTTGAAACAAAAAGTGGCGACTCCTTATATAAATCAATTTTAAAACGTTCACAATATTGTCCCTTTAACAAACTACGCAACATATTTGCATGACGAATCCCCATATTGCTCACAATTAAAATAGACAACCGTCGCCTTAAACTTTCTAATTGAAGTGGTAAATTCTCCCATTCTTTTAACAACATGCACAAAACATCAGATTCTGTTTTTTGTACCCAAGGGAAATTACAATCTTTTTCGATTTCGCGTAAATTTACACTGACAATTTTGGAAAAAATAGGATAAATTCGTTGAATATTTTGAGCGGATTCTTGACTATAATTGTGCAAAATTTCCCGATCATAAGGATACAAACTATAAGTAGAATATAACCCCATTAATTGTTGCACAATCTTTTTTTCATCCCGCGTGCTTAAAGGAAAATCGACAGCTTTAGATACAGCTTGTAAAAAATGCTCCACAGCTGTTTGAATACGTATTTCTTGTTGCTGATTATCCCAAGTATAATATTCATGAAAAACCGTGCGACTCGTCTCTTTATACCACTCAGGAACTAGAACATACTGGGTACTGGCAATTTTTTCACTATAGCTATGATTACTTTTAATAAGCTGATCTAAAAGATCATCCTCTTCATCGTAAATTGCTTCACTTAAGAGAAACCCTTGTGAGGCCCGAATAATCGTTACAATTAAGAGATAGGCATGTTCAATAATTTCATGGTCATCCCATAAGATATCAAAATCAGTAGAAGTTCGCATTACAAAACAAATTAACTCCTGTCTATCGATTGGAAAAGGCCAGTTGGCAGTACCATAAGCTTCAAGAAAATAAGCTTGGTAGAAAAAACGCACCCAGCGTTCATCTGGGGCTGTAATCCGAAACGGCTTACGTTCCAAGGTCAGTCCTCTTCTTTTTAAAGCTTTTCCCACACTACTTACCATTCGATAAAAAGTAGCTTCACTTAAAAATAATTTATTAATCCAAAATTCAGCGTCTTGATCTGGATTTAAAAAGACTTGTTCTAAAAATTGGAATTCGTTGGAACTTTGAATCACATTTTGATAAATGTTATTAATCTTGTTTGACTGCATAGGATGTGCTTTTATCCCACGCACCTTTGAAATATCAATATGCAGATATTCTTCCAGCTCATCATTTATATAGTTAACGTCGGTTATTAATGTTTTGGTGGAACAATCCAAATGCGCTGCAGCTTCTTCTAACGGCCACCAGCGCTCTTGCTTAGCTAAGAATTCGATTAAATATAATCGTCTTTTCATAGCGGTATTCAATAACATCCTCATTTAACTCACCAACTTACCATTTTTTTAATTCTATTTTAACATACTCACAAACAACTATCGAACACTTCCGAGTTTTTTATTTAATAATTTTTCCTACTTCAGTTTTTTTCACAAACAAGAAAATTATGAGATAAGCAAAAAAACATTGTATTAACGGCAATTACAAGGATTTAAAAAAACAGTCGTTGTTATATTTTGTGAAATTCATTTAACTTTTACCACCATTCTTCTTAAGCTAAAGATGTAAGTAGGAAAGATAAAACAAATAAAACTTGATATAAATTTAAATATAATAATGGAGGAATTTACAGTGATAAAAAAAATATGGCATAAATGTAAAATGAAATGGATAATTATTTTCCTATGTACACTTGTCACCTTTTCTGGCTTTGATTTTTATACTTCAGGTTCTACATATTCCAGTAACGCCGTAGTAGCACAAACGCTAAGTGATCTATCAGCTCCAAAAATTTTAGGAGATATCGCTATTACCATAGAAAGAGGAACTGAATTTAAAGCAACTGATCATTTCACGGTAACAGATGATCAAGATGAAAAACCAACATTAGAAGTTCAAACACCATTAGATACGAATAAAGTAGCCGTAATGCCAGTACTTTTAATCGCAAAAGACGAAACAGGTAATACTAGTACTAAACAAATTACAGTAATTATCATTGATTCAAAAGCTGAAGCTGAAGCTGAAGCAAAAGCAAAAGCTCAAGCCGAAAAAGAAAGAATCGAAAAAGAAAAACTTGAAAAAGAAAGAATCGAAAAAGAAAAAGCGGCTGAAGCCGAAAAAAAAGAGGCTGAGGCAAAAGCTCAAGCTGAAGTAGCTGCACAAGATAAAAAAAATAATACTCAAACAAAGAATTCTTCTGCAAATTCAAATGCAGATCATAATACTAAGCAAGAAAACACTCGCAACAATTCACAAGATAATGCCACACAAGCTGACAGTAGTACTGAAAATACAGCTACTGCGGCTGTTGCAACACCATCAATTCAACCGATGCAACTAGAAATTAATGGACAATTTATTAATTATCAAAATGCTGGACAAGCTAGTGGTCAAGCTGTAATCGATGCCGATCACAACCGTGCTGCTACTTGGGGTGGTGCGCCAGTCCAATCTGGAGATGATGGTCTAAACACGCATATTATCGCCCATAACCCTGGTGCTTTTAGCGTCATTTTTAATCTCGGGATAGGCTCTCAATTCAAAATATCAGATGCCGCTGGTAAAGTTACCACCTATACAGTAAATGAAGTTGCCCAAGTAGATGATGAAGCTTATCGCCTTAGCGATGGCGCAGATTATTGGGACAAAATGATTGGCACAGGCGGTGGTGAAAGAGTCACCTTACAAGCTTGTATCAATGACGTTCACAATCTCGTCGTATTTGCTTATAAATAAAATGCTTACCCTCCCCCCAGTATTTATTTATAAAAAACGCGCTTCAACGAGTGCCAAAACTTGTTGAAGCGCGTTTCTTTATGTAGCCTGCTGGGGAGCAGGAGTTAATTCTGCTAATCCTACACTGATCCGCAGCGCATGATCCACAGCTTTCATCGTCACAGAATCTAAAACACAGACTTTTTCCTTCAAGCGGCTTTTGTCAATCGTACGAATCTGTTCGAGTAAAATTACCGAATCTTTATTAATACCACTTTCAGTCGCCTTAATGCCGACATGAGTTGGTAGTTTTGGTTTTGCCATTTTAGCTGTAATCGCTGCTACAATTACAGTTGGACTAAAATGATTGCCCCGATCATTTTGAATAATTAAAACAGGGCGAATCCCTCCCTGCTCAGATCCTACGACCGGTGACAAATCAGCAAAGAAAATATCTCCGCGTTTCACCATTTAACTCATCCTCATTCAATATATTCCCGTGGTACTCGTGACGAAAAGCCACAAGCAACTTCGTAGTGAATTGTTTCTAATTTATCTGCAACTTGTTGTAACGTAACTTCCTGATTGCCATTTTTTCCAATCAAAGTTACCTTTGTTCCCACAGGCACTTTTTTAGGCAAACGTATCATAATTTGATCCATGCACACACGGCCGACAATTTCGCAAAAGTTACCATCTACTAAAACTTGAAATCCCTGTAATTTTCGTAACCAACCGTCAGCATAACCAATTGGTACAGTGCCAATCCATTCTTCTTTTGGCGTAATATACGTTTCACCATAGCCAATGCCTGAACCTTTTGGTAGTTGTTTTATTTGTACTACTTGAGAAACTAACTCTAACGCTGCTTTTAATTCATAAGGTGTTTTTAAAGATTCACCAGCAGGATTTAACCCATATAATGCCACACCATACCTTACCAGATTACCCACCGGCTCATGCCATAGGGCTGTAGCACTATTACTATCGTGAATATAAAGAGGACGGTAGGGTAATTGTTCCAAAATAGTTAAAAAGCGATGTTTTTGAGTCTCATAATAGGTTTTATCAGCTTGATCAGCAGTGGCAAAATGAGTAAAAATCCCTTCCCATTCTATTTGCGGGATAGACTCCATTAATTGAACTGCTTCATTGACACTTTCTGATGCCAAAAAACCAATTCGGCCCATTCCAGTATCAACTTTTAAGTGAACTTTTAACGGCCGTGGCAACTGCTCTACTTTTAGTAGTGTTGCTACCTCATTTAACCATTCCAACGTTGTTACTGGAAAAGCTAAATCATATTCACTCAATAATTGGATATAGCTTGCTTGCACTACCCCTAAGATTAAAATAGGCTGGGTGATACCAGCTTCTCGCAATTCGATTCCCTCATCAATCGTAGCGACGCAAAAACCATTGGCGCCACCTTTTAAAGCAGCTTTAGCTACAGCTACGGCACCATGTCCATAACCATTAGCTTTGACGACTGCAAAAAGGTTCATTTGAGGCGGTAATTTTTGGATAATATTTTCAGTATTTTGGGTAATAGCCGTTAAATTGATGATTGCTTTAGTTGGGCGATGAATCGATGTAACCAAGCTTTTTTCCTTCTTTCTATCCTAAAAAACATTACTCTGCTAATAAAATTTGCGCAAATGCCATTTCATCAGTATGCGTAATACTAACAAAAACTTGTCCTTTATGAGGTGAAGCAGTCATTGTGGGGGCTCCTAGTGCATCGGGAAGGATTTCCAGCTCTTTGAAAGTCACTTTCCCAATCCCTGTGCCCCAAGCTTTAGAAAATGCTTCTTTACAGGCATAGCGGCCACCTAAAAATTCTATTTGTCTTTTAAGGGACAACCCTTCAAAAATCGCTAATTCTTTGGGCGTTAAAACGCGACTGGCAAACTGTGGCTTTTCGGTGATAATCTTTTTAATTCGACTTAATTCAACAGCGTCAATGCCGATTCCTCTTATCATTTATAGACTCCCGTATCGCAATTATCCTAAAATCCTAAGCGTTAATTTTTTACTAGTATTATTCTACCAAATGTTGCGAGAAAAACCATCAAAAGACTTCACATCTTTCAAAAAACTGTAACAGATTATTATAATGTGAATTTTGTTCAAACTCAAGCGTAACGCAAACAACAGCCGTATGTAAACCCTTTTTTGATAAAAAATGGGAAAGATTTGCTAAATAAAAATTTATATTTTTGTTAATAAATAAAAAGCAACGAATCAATTTAGTTTGACTCGTTGCTTTTAGATCGATTGGCTTAATCTTGGTTATTCCGAATAACGAAATTACGCTTACTGCCACCATCATTTTGGCGACGGTCATCGCGACGGCGATCGTTGCGTTTTTGGCCTTCTTTATTGTAGTGGCTATTTTTATTTTTATTGCGGTAATTGCCACCTTCTTTGCGGTTGCGGTTGTTACCCCCACCGCCACCACGACGATTGTTTTTATTAAACCCTTTTTTACCACTTGGTAAAGGACGCTCTGGTGTAATTTTCACCGGCACAGCATCTGCGGGATCTTTGGCAATCGTTTTTAGCAATAAAGCAACTAAAACTTCTGGATCATAGCCTTCAATTAGTTTTTCAGCGGTAGTCATGTAACGTTCCAAACCGTTTTCTTTTAAGCCGTCTTCAATTTGTTGTACGGCAGCCCCTAATTGACCCTTAAAGGCTTCTTTTTCGGTTGGTGGACGTAATGGAGACATCCGTTTTTTCGTTAGGTTTTCAATAACATGTAAGTAACTCATTTCATTTGGTGTAACAAAAGTAACTGACATGCCACCTTTACCGGCACGACCGGTACGACCAATACGGTGAACGTAACTTTCAGGATCTTGAGGAATATCGTAGTTATAAACGTGTGTAACCCCGGAAATATCTAAACCACGGGCAGCAACGTCTGTAGCAACTAAAATATCTAATTGACCAGATTTAAACGCACGCAAAACGCTCATCCGTTTTTGTTGTGATAAATCACCATGAATGCCTTCTGCACGATAGCCACGAGTTTCTAAACCACGGGCTAATTCATCTACCCGACGTTTTGTCCGACCAAACACAATTGCAAGCTCTGGCGTTTGAACGTCTAATAAACGTGTCATAACATCGAATTTTTCAAAATCTTTGGCCCGAACATAATATTGATCAATCAAGTCTGCAGTCATTTCTTTGGCTTTGATTTGCACATGTTCAGGATCTTTCATAAATTTCACGCCAATATTTTTAATAGCTGGGGGCATCGTTGCAGAAAATAGTAAAGTTTGGCGTTCTGCAGGAACTTGGGAGATGATTTTTTCGATATCTTCTAAAAAGCCCATATTCAACATTTCGTCTGCTTCGTCTAAGACTAATGTCCGAACTGTTCCTAATTTCAATGTGTGACGGTTAATGTGGTCAAGCATCCGACCAGGTGTCCCAACAACAATATGGGGACGATCTTTTAAGCCACGGATTTGGCGGCCAATATCAGCGCCACCATAAACGGCTTGAACGCGAATTTTTTTATCCCGTCCTAAACGGTACAATTCTTCTTGCGTTTGAATCGCAAGTTCGCGGGTAGGGGCAATAACAAGACCTTGCAATGTGTGATTGTTGGTATCGATTTTTTCCAACATTGGAAGACCAAAAGCGGCTGTTTTACCAGTACCTGTTTGTGCTTGGCCGATTACATCGCGTCCTGCTAGTGCCAGAGGAATTGTTGCTTCTTGAATAGGGGTTGCTTCTTCAAAGCCGGCCCGTTCGACAGATTGCAATAATTCAGGTGATAAATTAAGTTCGTTAAATTTCAAAAGTTTCCTCCTTGAGATGTGGTTCTTATCTAATGTATTTGATGCCCTCTACCGAAAATAACTCTCGGCAGCCTGCTGCCAAATAGCAAAAGAGGAAGGCCAAAAGAGGCACAATCAAAAAGCTGAGTTCACTCACAAAGCAGTAACACTGCTTTTGCTCATTCATTGTCTACTTTTGTACCGTCCCCTTAACTTCAAAAAGTGAGATTCACTTTACCCTTGATTTTCGGTATCGTGTCATTTTAACATAGAATGAAATTTTCAGCAAGTTTTCAATTCTATTCTGCAAAATAAATTAACAATACTAGTTTTTAAATCAAAGCAGCAACCACTTCTGTTAGTCCCATGCCATTACTTCCTTTTAAAACAATGGTATCAGTCGGTCTCAACTCCGCTTGCACCATTTTAAGTAACTCTGCCTTATTTTCTTTATCAAAATGATAGACCATTAAGTGACTATCCATTTGTGTTAAAGCATTAAATAAAGATTTCATTTCACTGCCGTATAAGAAAATGACACTGAAGCGGTCATCAATATGATGTGCCATCTTCGCATGCATTTTTTTTGAATCAGGACCCAACTCCAACATATCCGCTAGGACTGCTAATTTACGTCCGTCTGTTTTTAAATTAGCGACTGTATCTAAGACTAATCCCATAGCAGTTGGATTGGCGTTATACACATCACTTAAAATTTGAGCACCATTTTTAGCTGTCAGCCACTCTGTTCTATTTTTAGTTAATTGAAATTCAGCTAATCCTTGTTTAATATTTGCTAAAGACACACCAAAATATTTTCCTAAAGCATACGCAATCAATGCATTTTTGACATTATACCCTCCAATAACGGGAATCGTGTATTCTGTCTTTTGAATCATAAATGTTGTTTTAGCTTTATCCTCTTTTGTAATAGTTGCTGTTAAATCGCCTCTATCTAAGCCAAAAGTAGTGATTTCTTGGGGCAAATCAGCAATAAGTGGCGTTAATAAAGGTTCATCAGCGGGAATTACCAACAAGCCATCCCGTTTTAATCCCGCAGTAATTTCCATTTTTGCTTTGGCAATCCCGGCACGAGAACCTAAATTTTCAATGTGAGCTTCACCAATAATTGTAATTGCCGCAGCATCTGGTTGAGCTAATAAAGAAAGTTCTGTTAATTCTCCTGCATGGTCCATCCCCATCTCCAATACCAAAACTTCGCAATCTGCTGGCATATGCAAAATCGTATAAGGCATGCCGATATTGTTATTATAGTTGCCTTGTGTTTTATAAGTATTAAATTGCGTCGCCATTACCGCAGCGGTCATATCTTTCGTTGTTGTTTTTCCGTTACTGCCTGTAATTGCCGCAACTTTTGGATTGACCTTTTGCAAATAGTACTGTGCTAAAGTTTGCAATGCCGCTAAAACATCAGCAACTAAAATGACAACCATATCCGTTGGCGCATCTTTTAAATCTCGACTCCAAAATGTTGCGACTGCCCCGTTTTCTTTTGCGGCGGCGACAAAGTCATGGCCGTCTCGTTCACCAGCTAAAGGAACAAATAAACCACCACTTGTAATCTTACGACTGTCAAATTCAACACTTGAAATAAGTGATTCATCGCGAATTTCTGCTTGCTCAAATAAAGCTGCAATCTCTTTAATTGTTAAATTCATTTTCTGCTCCATTCTAAACATATTCCTAAAAAACTAAGCTAAACTTTTAACTAAAAACTAAACTAGCCTTTTTGTATCATAAAAAAGGTGAGATGTTCTGCAAAGAATCATCTCACCTTTTCTTTATTTCACGTCGGTTAAAAAGCTTTGCCGTTGTTCATAACGTTTTAGTGCTAATTGAATCAATTCTTCAATTAAGTCGCCATATTTTAGCCCCATTTTTTCCCATAGTGAAGGATACATACTGTACTGGGTGAAGCCGGGCATTGTGTTTAATTCATTTAAAAACAATTCATTTTTATTGGTTAAAAAGAAATCACAACGAGACAAACCACTGCCACCTAACATAACGTAAGCTTTTTTGGCAAATTCCTGTGCTTTTTGCTGTACATCTTCTGTCACTTCCGCTGGAATTTGCATGACAATTTGGTTGTCAATATATTTAGAATTATAGTCATAAAAAGCGACATCTTTGACAATTTCACCTGCTAAAGTTGTACGGACATCTTCATTTCCTAAAATAGCAACTTCAATCTCGCGCGCTTCAATGCCTTGTTCTACAATCGCTCTTGTATCGTATTTATAGGCTTCTTGTAAGGCATTTTGTAATTCTTCTCTGTTTTCAGCTTTTGAAATTCCCACTGAAGAACCCATGTTAGCTGGCTTCACAAACATTGGATATAATAATGTACCTTCACATTGTTCAAAAATTTGTTTGGGATTTTCTTTCCACAAATTTTTCAAAACTGGCACATAAGGTACTTGCGGAATTCCGGCAGCCTGTAAAATATATTTGGTCATGATTTTGTCCATGCCACAAGCACTCGTTAAAACACCTGCACCAATATAAGGCATATCAATAGTTTCTAAGAAACCTTGAATCGTTCCGTCTTCGCCATTTGGTCCATGTAATAACGGAAAGACAACCGCATTTTCTTCTTTAATCGTACTTGGTGAAATAATTTCACCAGTAGCATCTTCTGTGTCCCATGTTAATTTTAGTACAGAATCATTTTTGGGTTTTTCCGTCAGCAACGGTCCTTTGACCCACTTGCCATCTTTTGTGATGAAAACTAGTTGGACTTGATAGTAGTCGTAGTAAATAGCATTCAGCACAGAAAAAGCTGAAAGAATTGAAACATCATGCTCGGCACTGCGACCGCCATATAATAATACGATTTTCAAAAGTATTTCCTCCCGTGATCAACTCACATCTTTTTATCTCTCACATTTTAGCACAAAAATGCCCTTTACGACATATTATTTCCAAACTAGTAACTGAAGGCAGAAAACTATTCTTTCTAAAACAAGCGGGAAATGCTAGTTTCTCCTGCTTATCTGGCTGAATTATTTGTCACAAAAACGTTTAAACAGTACCATAGAAGAAAAGAAACCTTGTTTGATTTAAAAGCGCCATATACATAAGGAGGTGTAAAAGTGAGCCAAGAAATTTCTAAAAAGAAACGGCTACAAACCATTATCACAGTCTTTACTAAGTATAAAGTCATTCAAAATTTTAGCCAACAAAAAAATCCCGCAGCAGTTCGCACTGCTTTTGAAGAATTGGGACCGACCTTTATTAAAATTGGCCAGATGCTATCTGTGCGCACTGACTTACTCTCAAAAGACTATATTAAAGCATTTAAAAGTTTACAAGATAATGTGAAAAGTGATGATTTTAGTAAAGTAAAAACACTTTTAGAAAATGAATGGGGCTTTGCTCTGACAGAGATTTTTAGTGATTTTACGGAAACAGCTTTTGCTTCTGCATCCATTGGTCAAGCTCATAAAGCTACCTTAAAAAATGGACAAAAAGTCATTGTTAAAGTACAACACCCTGGTATTATTGAGGCAATCAATGTTGATTTAGCCTTATTTGAAAAAGCGATTCCCTTAATTTCAAAAATCCCTGAAACAAGCGTCATTGATTTGCGCAGCGTTTTAAGAGAAGTGCGCACTTCTTTAGATAATGAAACTGATTTTTTAAAGGAAAGCCAAAATGCCGATCGTTTTTATAAAAACAATAATAATTGGCGGGAAGTAAAAGTTCCTCAAGTTTTTCACGAATACTGTACCAAAAAAGTTATCGTTTTAGAATTCATGCCCGGCAAAAGCTTACGCTATTTAATTGACGCCCCCAAAGAGGCCATCGCCTACGGTAGCGTCACTAATAAGGAATTAAAGAAAAAAATTGGCTTATTGTTAGTCGAATCTTTTATGAAACAAGTTTTTGAAGATGGATTTTTTCATGCTGATCCACACCCTGGCAATCTTTTTTTACAAATGATTTCTAGTTCTGAAAATATTCCTAAAGAACGAGTTGGCCGCTTTGGTCCTTTTGGTTACGAAGCAACTTGGCAAACGCCAAAAAACTTACCGCCGTATCGCGTCATCTACTTAGATTTTGGCATGATGGGAAATTTAAACAATACGTTAAGAGGGAAGTTAACCGATGCCGTAATTGCTCTTTATACTCAAGATACAGCTGCCGTAGCCCAAGCCGTTTTGCGTTTATGTCGGCAAGAAGGGCCATTTGATGAATACCGTTTTCATGATGAGCTGGAGGAATTTTTAAGCGAATACTATCATCTTTCACTAAAGGAAATTGATTTACAACAAGTCCTAAGCCAAGTTATCGGCATTTGTCATGCGAATAACCTCCAAATGGATCAGTCTGTCACTATGTTAATTAAAGCCTTTGGTACTTTAGAAGGTGTTGTGGAAGAATTAGACCCTGAACTTTCAATGATGGAAGTGTTACAAAATTTTGCTCAAAAATATTTTTTCAAACAATTCGATTTAAAAGAAGAAGCCAAACGACAAGGTCTAACGTTATTTAAAAACTTACGCAATTTACCGAAATTGCCAGAAAAAATCAGTAACGCCCTTGATACTGTCAGTAACGGTAAAAGTCGCGTCAACTTAGAAATTAACGATCAAAAACAAATTTTAGATCGCCTAGAGGCAATGGTCAATCGGATTGTCATCGCCGTAGTCTTAGCCGCGGTAATTTTAAGTTCTTCTTTATTGGTGGTTTCAAGCCCAGATGCACAACCCAGCTTTGTTGATAATTTAGGCATATTTGGCTATACAGCAGCCTTTATAACGATTTTGTTATTAGCAATTGGCTACCTCTATCGTCGTTTCAAAAAATAAGTGAGTAACCTTCAAGGTTGGGACAAAAGCTGCTTCTGTCCCAACGTTTATTTAAAAAAAAAGAGTTTGTGACAAGACTTTTGTCACAAACTCTACTAATAGGAGCTTTTTTAATTTACCTCTTTTATGAGTTGTTGTTCCATCATATTTGTAAAAGCCTGTCGATCTGCTGGGGTAAAAGCTTTGGGTCCTTTTGTGCGCTGCCCAGCTTTTCTTAACTGTGCGCCTAAATAACGTTGCTCTAATAGTTGATCGATTGTTTCAGGTAAATATTCTTTACCATTATGATGAAAAACCCGTGCGCCTTTTGGCAAAACTAATGAAGCCAGACCATAATCTTGGGTAATTACCCAATCATCTGATTTAATTTCTTTTACAATGCGATAATCCGCACTATCGGCTCCTTTATCTACATAAATAAACTGAACAAAATCCGGATAGGTTTGCGTTGTGTAATGATCGACACTGGTTACAATTAACACTTTTTTATGATACTTTTTGGCTAAAGCAATCACTTCTTTTTTTACCGGTGAACCATCACCATCCACTATAAAGCGCATCTTTTTTCTCCTTTATGCTTGCAATTACAATCTTCTCATTTAGTAGTATGAGGGATAATTATTTTTTTAGCAAATAAGGAGTGTGGGCTACATTTACTCATTAGATACGAAATGATCTAACGAATAAGCTCGTGAAATTCTTTATTCTTTAATTCGTAAACAGCATCGCAAGCTGCTGCTACTTCTTGTTCATGGGTAACTAAAATAATACATTTATTTTGTTCATGGGCAATTTTTTGAAATAAGGCGACAATATCTTTTGAAGTGCTCTCATCTAAGTTTCCTGTTGGTTCATCTGCGACAATTAAACCATGATCACAACATAACGCCCGCACAATTGCTACTCGTTGTTGTTGTCCCCCAGAAAGTTGCGTTACTTTTTTATGGGCTAAATCATTGGTAATACCCACTTGCGCCAAATTATCTAACGCATAAGCCTTAGGATCGCTTTGTTGGGTTTTAGCAATTGCCATTGCCGTTAAAACATTATCCACCGCAGACATATAAGGTAGTAGATTATAAGCTTGAAAAACAATGGAAACATCTTTACGGCGATATTCCTGTAACCCAATTTCTTTTAAAGATTGATTATTATATAAAATTTTTCCTGCTTTTGGCGTGTCTAATCCTGTAATTAAGGATAAAAAGGTCGTCTTACCTGAACCGCTACTCCCTAAAATTGCGTAAAGTTTACCTGCTTCAAAATTCAAGTTTACGCCTTCAAATAAAGGGCCATCTGGTTCATACCAATAGCCTAAATCTTCTGTTGTTAGCATCATTTGTGGTTTCCTCCATTAATTATTAATTTGGTTTTACGAAACTAAAATCTTTTTCGGATTTAAACGTAAAATTCCGACACTTGCTAATAAAATAGCAAACATACTGATAAATAAGCCCATTGCGGCTAAACTAGCAATTTCAGTTGGGGAGACACTAATTTTCAGTTCTTTTACAGCTTCACTTGTTTGTAACGCATTATTAAAGCCACGTTGCATCCCTGGTCCTTTATTGCCATTTGGAGCTTGCATTGTTTGTCCATCTGGTTTTTCACCTTGTGCATTCCCACCAGGCCCCATGTTAGTATTAGCCACTTCTGTTGTTTCACTTTGTTGGGCTAGTAGCTGATTGCCAACCGCATTCCCAACGACATTGCCACTAAATGTTGCAATCACTAAGGCAAAAAGCATACACACGAAAATTTCACTAAAGAATTGTAAAATAACTTTAAAACGTGATTCTCCCAATGACAACAACACCCCGATTTCATAACGACGTTCACGAATTGTTAACATTACGATTAAAGTCAAAATAATGACACCGGCAACTGCTACTAGCAAAATAATATTTTTAGCAAAACTCGCGACATTATTTAATGGCTGTAACATTTGTTGATACATTTGATCATTGGTTTGTAAGCTATACGTGTCCGTATCAATTAATTTGCTAGCTTCTTTCACAAAACTATCCATTTCTTTTGGATCAGATAAATCATAAACAGCCGAGTCAATCGTATCGGTTGCATCACTACCTTTTAACTCATTGGCTAAGGTATAAGAAGTGAAAATCGTATTAGCTGGATTCATAAAGTTAAAACGCATCCCCATGCTTGTTCCGCTATCACTTGTTTCATAAATGCCTTTGACTTTAACAGTAACGTCTTTATCATCACTATCTTTTACTTTGAACGTATCACCGACTGTTAAATCATTGGCTTGTGCAAGAGAAGACTCAATTAAAACATTATTACTATTCTCATCTGCTTGTGTTAACGCCTCTCCTGTTGTAATTTTGGCCGTCCCAGCAGCAAAACTAGAATAAGCACTACTTTCTAAAACACCAGTAATCTGAAAGTCTCCTTGTGACATTTGAGCTTTTCCACCTGGCATCTGACCGGCTGGTCCATTAGCAGAATCTTCACTATCAGAATCTTCACTACTTTGCTCACTATCACTAGAAATCGGCTCAATACCACTACTTTTATCAGCCGAGGTGCTCACTTCAAAGGAGTAAGACTTCACCCCAGATAAAGCTGCAATTTTTTTAGCGTCACTTAATTTCACTGGTGTCATTTCAAAACTACTAGGATCTGGTTTTTCACTTTCACTAGTATTACTGTCATTAGCTGTTTTAAACATCCCCTGGCGATTTGTCGCAAGCGTAACAGTTGCGCCTACGCTTTTTTTAGCATTTTCACTCGCTACTTCTGTTGCACTTTTAATTGTTAAGCCAGCTAAAACAAAAATTAAAATCGCTGCAAAAACAGCAATTAATAAAATACTGCGGCCTTTTTTGGCCCAAAGACTTTGATAAGCCCGTTTTAAAAAGTTCATTTTATGTCCTCCAGTTATTTTTGATGTGTTGTAACCCTAGCTTATTTACACGAGCTTAAATCTAGCTTAAAGCCAATCAGAGATTTTAAAAAAGTAAATTAAGTTTCATTTAGGGTAAACATGATAAAATAAACACGAGGTGAAGAATATGCTGAAACTACTGATTGTGGAAGACGAACAGACACTATCTGATAATATAAAAGAAATTATCCAGCCTTTAGGCGAAATCACCCAAGTTTTTGATGGGGAAACAGGCTTATTTGAAGCACAAAGTAATATTTATGATGTCATTTTATTAGATTTAATGCTGCCAGAAATAAACGGCTATGAAGTCTTAGCTCAGCTACGGGCACAAAATATTCAGACGCCTGTTTTGATTTTAACTGCTAAAGATGGCATTGATGATAAAGTAACTGGTTTTCAAAAAGGAGCCGACGATTATCTGACAAAACCTTTTTACCGTGAAGAATTATTGTTACGGGTAAAAGCATTGTTAAAGCGCTCCTTAGGCTTATATGAAGAGAGTAGTTTAACTTATGGTCCGATTAGTTGTAACTTACAAAGTAACCAAGTGACTTTCCAGGAGACTGTTTTACCTATTCAAGGAAAAGAATTTGAACTGCTCGTTTACTTTATTCAAAATAAGGGCGTCATTTTAACGAAAGAACAAATCTTTGACCGTATTTGGGGATTTGATTCAGATACAACCATTACGGTGGTAGAAGTTTATATGAGTAATTTACGTAAACATTTAAAGCCAACTGGTATTGCCAATGACTTCAAAACTTTGCGAAATGTCGGTTATTTGTTGCAAGAACAGGGGTAAAAGATGAATACAGAAATTTCAAAAAAACAACGTCGCCAATTCTTTTTATTAAATGCTGGCGCATTTGCGCTTATTTTTCTTTTGTTAGGATTTATTGTGTTACAGCTGCTACAAAGCTCAGCTTATCGGCAAACTGATGAATCTTTAAAAAATATTAGCCAAGATGAGCGTACGATTACAACTGAAATTACCCGACTAAAAGAAGATAATCCTTTCTTAATGCAAAAATCAGATCTACCGCCTTTAGGAAACCGTAACAACCGCTTTAACTCACAAATAATTTTGTGGAGTACTGATGGTAAAATTTTAAATAAAGCCGTCTTGGGAGGTCGATTTACCGAACTACAGAATTTGAAACTATCAGTCAACAATTTAGCGACGATTCAAAGTGTTAACGTAAAAAATGATGATCAAACCCTTCATTTTCGTTCGATCACGCGCAAACTAGACACGCCACAAGAAGATGTTGCTTATATTCAACTATTGGAAAACACTGATCAAATTGATGAGTCTTTGCGAACTTTCAAAACCATTTTAATTGTGTGTATGGTTCTTTTTTGGCTAATTTCGTTGGCGGTCAGTTATTTTATCTCTAAAAAAAATATGGCGCCGATTATTAAAGCATGGCAAAAGCAACAAGAATTTGTCGAAAATGCTTCCCATGAATTACGGACCCCTCTTACAATTATTCAAAATAGTTTACAAAAGTTGTTTACTACACCAAACGAAACGATTTTAGAGCAGTCTGAACCCATTGCCCAAGCCTTAAATGAAACCAGACGACTGACTTCTTTAACAAACGACTTACTAACAATTGCCAGAAGTGACGCCAACGAAACAACGCTAGCTTTAAACAATTTGCAAACACAACCTTTTATTACCCAACTAGCTAAACCATTTCAAGAAATTGCCAATTTAGAAAATAAATTTTTTATTTTAGAAAATTACGCCAACGAAAACGTGCTAGTCGACGAAAAAAAGATTCATCAACTCCTAGTGATTCTTTTAGACAATGCACTAAAATACACGCAAGAAAAAGATAAAATCATCCTGCTTTCCCAGATTACCCATGATGATTGGCTACTCGAGGTGCGTAATACTGGGGCGAACATTAGTGATGAAGATAAACAACAAATCTTTGAACGTTTTTATCGGGAAGAACGTTCCCGCAATAAAAATAGTGGTGGTTTTGGTCTAGGACTAGCTATCGCACAACAAATAGTTAAAGAACATCACGGCAAGCTGACTGTCCATGACTTAAATCCTAAAGGTGTCATTTTCCGCGCCAAAATTCCATTAAAAAATAGAACATAGAAAGCTTCATGAACTCGTTTAGCTCTCAAGCAATAAGATGGAATTTTAATAAATTGCTTTTCAAATTTCTTCAAATTTCAGCTTATTGCCGTAGAGAGCTAGTTCGTGAAGCTGGATTAGAAAAAGCTTCATGAACTCGTTCAAAATGCCGGCAATAAGAAATACAATGTCCTCTTTTTGAAAACAGCTCTTTCTACCAAAAAAAGCTCCTATCGGTTAACAAAAATTGGCTCTTTGTCAATCAGGACTGATGGAAAAGATTTAAGTGAAACCAAAACA
>MJGMH2__coassemble_1047_pt1 | contig 21554 bp, 17 predicted proteins | sample MJGMH2__metabat2_low_PE_013 | metagenome-assembled genome bin MJGMH2
TTGGACTGAAGAATCAATTCTGATTCATCAGTCCAATAAATTATAGAGCCTTTTTCTTTAGGGTTAGTACGCGTTTTTTGGCAAGTATTTCTTAATTGACTTTTTTTCAAATTTAGCGAAAATAAAAGAAGTGAGAACTTGGAGAGTTGGCAGAGTGGTAATGCACTGGACTCGAAATCCAGCGAGCCGGTTTACGCCGGTGCACGGGTTCAAATCCCGTACTCTCCTTATCGTACTTAGTACAACTTAAAAAGGCTGCTTGATTTTTATCAAGTAGCCTTTTTAAGTTGACTCTTCTGTTAACGCCTTTTATAAAGTTGAGAGAAATTATTAAGAGAAAGTAAAAAACAATTTTGTAAAAAAGGTCATTTGGCAAATTCTATCGTAGGATTTTTAATTTTATGGTATGATAATTCCTGGTTTGTAAAAATGAAATTTTAATAATAGGACGTGAAAATATGTGTGGCATTGTCGGTTTTGTGAATAGCAAGGATCAAAAACAAGAAATTATTGAAGATATGATGGATCGCATCGTCCACCGTGGTCCTAATAGTTCTGGTAAATATACAGATAAAAATGTAGCATTAGGCTTTCGTCGTCTGTCAATTATTGACTTAGAAGGCGGTTCTCAGCCTATTTATAATGAAGATCGTAGTAAAGTTATTATTTTTAATGGCGAAATTTACAATTTTCAACCATTAAGAGAACAACTTATTGCAGCTGGCCACGTTTTTTCTACTCATGCTGATACAGAAGTATTATTGCATGGTTATGAAGAATGGGGTGCTGAACTTTTACAAAAAGTGCGGGGGATGTTTGCCTTTGCCATTTGGGATATTGAAAAACAAGAATTATTTGGTGCCCGCGATCATTTTGGGATTAAACCTTACTATTATGCAGAAATGAACGGTACGTTTATGTTTGGTTCAGAAATCAAGAGCTTTTTACCACATCCAGATTTCAATAAAGAACTAAATACAGCAGCGTTAAAACCGTACATGACTTTTCAATATTCTCCTTTAAATGGGGAAACATTCTTTAAAAATGTATATCGCTTACCAGAAGGTCATTATTATACGTATAAAGACGGTAAACTTACCATTAAAGAATATTGGGATGCTGACTTTACTAAAAAAGATGATCATTCTCGCGAAGAATGGGTCGATGAAATTGATAAAAGTGTTGAAGCTTCGATTGCAGCGCATCGAATCGCTGATGTTGAAGTGGGTGCCTTTTTATCCAGTGGTGTGGACTCAAGTTATGTAACTTCTGTCTTGCGTCCAGATCATTCTTTTTCAATTGGGTTTGATGATAAGACGTATAATGAAGCTATTGAAGCACGTAAATTAACGAAAATGCTCGATTTAAATAATACTGCCGCAGTAATTGATGGGGATATGTCTTTTAAGGCTTTTCCGCTTATTCAATATCATTTGGATGAACCAGATTCTAATCCTTCTTGTGTGCCACTTTACTTCTTAGCAAATTTGGCATCACAATCTGTGCGGGTAGTACAATCTGGTGAAGGTGCCGATGAGTTATTTGCCGGTTACCAAACTTATGGTTTCCATACCAACTCAAAAATGGTGCGCGTTTTTGCTCAAGGGTTGAAAAAATTACCAAAAGGCATGCGTTATTCCATTGGCCGTAAATTTGGCCACATGAAAAATTTCCATGGTCGGATTCATTTATATGAAGCGACTGCTCCTGCCCGTGACTTCTTTATTGGTCATGCGAAAGTTTTTGATGAACAAGAAGCAGCAAGTTATTTAAAACCTGAATTTCAAAATGCCCCTTCTGTTAAAGAAATTATGAATCCTCATTTTGATCAAACAGAAGGTATTGAAAGTGAAGTTAACAAAATGCAGTATGTCGATGTGCATCAATGGATGCCAAAAGACATTTTGTTAAAAGCCGATAAGTTATCTATGGCAAGTTCACTTGAATTACGGGTGCCACTACTAGATATTGAAGTGATGAAATTAGCGCAACGAATTCCAGCAAAATATGTGATGAATCAAAACAATACAAAAGATGTTTTCCGTCAAGCGGCAAACCGTCATTTACCAGAAGAATGGGCAAATCGGGAAAAATTAGGTTTCCCAGTGCCAATTAAAGCTTGGTTAAAAGAAGATCATGGTTATGAAGAAGTAAAAGCGTTATTTATGGCAGATTTTGCCAAACAATTCTTCGATCAAGATAAAATCATGAAATTATTAAATGATCACCATGAAGGTAAAGCAGAAGTGCAACGTAAAATTTGGACAATCTTTACTTTCTTGACTTGGTATAAAGTTTACTTTATCGATGAAGAAATTCCAAAAGCAGAAGCTATTACCTACGAAACATTATAATAAAAAAAGCCAAACGCTCGCTGTTGTCTAGCAGTTGAGCGTTTGGCTTTTTTTTATAGTTTTAAGGCGTCACCGCTAATACCTACATCAACGATTTGCAAGTTGCCACAGGCTTCAAGTCCAGGTGAAATGGTGAAGCCGGTCTTTTTAAATTGAAAAGTAACCGTAGTGTCAGCATGAACAAATTTTCCTAATGAAGTACCTGTTGAAGCATCAATTCCAGAAGGTACATCAACAGCCAGAATAGGTAGTTGGCTATGATTTATTTGGTCAATAACATTTTTAGCAGTTTCGTTTAACTCTCCATTAGCCCCAATGCCTAAAAAACTATCGATGATTAAAGTAAAACCCAAAAATGTTTCCAAATGATGCAAAATAGGAATCTCATAATAGTCACAAATAGCGTATTGTTGTTGGCATTCAGTTGTACGATGAGTTAAGTTTCCGACAAAATAGACAGTAACATTTTTGCCAGCTAAATGAAGGAGTCTAGCAATAGCTAAGCCATCGCCGCCATTATTACCACTTCCACAGACGATTAAAACTTGTGAAAGGTCGTATTTTTCTTTTTCCATCAGTTCATTAAAAACTGCTAATGCTGCTCTTTCCATTAAAACCATACTCGGAATACCAATTGTATCAATTGTATACTGGTCACATGCTTTCATTTGCTTTGCATTCACTAATTGTGTCATGGTCACGCCTCCTGCTTTTTGTTTTTGGATTGCTTTATGTTTATTGTAGCGGAAGTCTAACTTTTTGCCAAAAATCCTAAAGGGGACGTTTACGGAAAATCAAAAGACTTAGAGTCAATAATAATGTGATAAGCAAAACTGCAATCCAGACCGCAGGCCAATAATGATAAAATTCTGTTTTACCTGTTAACCAATTCAGCGAATTGCTTCCTAAAATAAAAGGATTATAATATGCGATTTTCTTTAATATACCACTAAAGCTACTGATTAAATAAAAACTAGCCAGAATCAAAAGGCTTTGCCCAGTGCTTTTAGCTAGTGTTGATGACAAAATCGTAGCTGCTAAAAAAATTGTTCCGTAGAGCCAAAAAGCAAAAAGCGGGAATAATAAATGAGGACTTTTATTATCATTAAAATAATAGGTAGTATAAGCAACATTAACTAAAAAGGAACTGATCAAGGTTACAGACCAAATGAAAACTAAATAGAGTGCTTTACTAATAACAAAGACGTTGCGAGAGAGTCCTTTAGTAATAAAAGGTAATAGCGTGCCTTTTTCTACTTCATTACTAATCGTACCAACTGCCAATAATGCGATAGCCAATAAAACAAATTGTGATAAATTCTTATAATATTGTGTCCAACTATCTATTGATGTTGGAGTTGGTAAAGAAACGGGTAGGTCAGCTGGTAATAAAGAAGACATTATATCGGGCATAATTTTCGCTAGAAAAGGGGATAAAATTCCAACAGCTACTGCAATAATCAATAAGATGGGGATTTTTTTAGTACGCCAATTAGCGAAGCATTCTTTTATGAAAAAAAGCTTGATTTGTTTCATTTTGCCACCACCTTTAAAAAGATATCTTCTAATGTGGGTTCGACTAATTTTAGTTTGCGAGGTACAACTTTTAGCCTAGCAAGAGTTTCGACAATTGCCAATCCAGAATCTTCCTGATTTAAAACTGGGAGAAGTAGCGTTAGACTATCTTTTTTTTGCCCATCAAAAGCAGTATGTTTTAGGAAATAAGATCTGTCAGCTGTGTCTTTAAATTGCAGTTCATAGTACTTGTTATGTTCAGCTTTAATATTTTCTAGTGCTCCTTCTAATTGAATTTTACCCTCATTTAAAATAGCAATATGATCACAGATAGATTCAACATCATGTAAAATATGAGTAGAAAATAAAACAGTTGTTTCGTTTTTTAGATTTTTTAAGATAGTTAATACTTCTTTGCGTCCAATAGGATCTAATGCTGAAGTGGGTTCATCACAAATTAGTAATTTTGGATCGTTTAAAAGTGCTTGTGCTAAACCTAAACGTTGTTTCATTCCGCGTGAAAAACCACCTATTTTTTGTGAAGTATTGTTTAGGCCAACTTTTGAAAGTAATGTGGGGATTTTAGCGGCTATTACGTTTTGTGTTAGGCCGCTAACCTTTGCGCATAAAGCTAAGTATTCTTTAGCAGACAGATAATTGTAAAAAGCCGGAACATCCGGTAGATAACCAATATTTTGATTGGTTTTGCTATCTCCGTATTTTACGGTCTGACCTGCGATAGTAACTGTACCACTATCAGCGGCTAAAAGCCCTAAAATAATTTTCATCGTGGTAGTTTTACCTGCACCATTTTCTCCCACAAAGCCATAAATACTTCCTGAGGGGATAGTTAAAGATAAATCATCTAAAATAAGACGTTGACCAATTTGTTTTTTTAGATTCTGAATGACAATCATAGATTCCATTTAATCTTCTCCTTTACCAAAAGCAAAATAAATAATTGGACCTAAAAAAGAAATAAAAGCACAGATGATAACCCAAAACACACGGTTGCCAAATTTATAATGAGGATGTTTGAATACATCGACGACAGCGTAAATTGCAAGTCCGATTTGTAAAATAATAAGGGGAATTAAGATTGGAATATATTCTTGAATGTTTAATTTCATAGCAATCACTCCTTGTCTTATAGTGAAACTTTTTTTGTATTAATAATTATAATACAAAGTATACAAAAACACAAAAAAAGCCTTGAAATTCTCAATAAGAGAGTTTCAAGGCCGATAAATCTTAATTTAGATGGCTAAATATTTTTCTAAATAATCAGCTAATCCATCTTCATCATTTGTTTTAGAAGTGATGTCATTACTAATAGCTTTTGCTTCGGGGCTGGCATTTTTCATAGCTACGCCCCAGCCGGCGTAATCTAGCATCTCAAGATCATTGTGTTCATCACCAAAGGCAATAATATTTTTACGATCAATCGCAAAAGAGTCCGCGATAATTTCTACTCCACGGGCTTTTTGAATGCCTTTTGCTACAATTTCTAAAATTGCATTGGGACCACCCCAAGTTCTAACATCGATATAGTCAGAAAACTGAGCTTTTAGTGTATCTGAAACAGTTTCGGCTAACTCGGTTTTGGTTTGAATTAACATCGAAGTGGGGTTTGTTTTTAAATTTTGAAGTAGATTATCATTGGTTGGTTTTTGGTTATCAAAAAGATATTCACTACCAAAATCTAGGCGGTCAACGTAAAAAGTATCACGATTTTCCGCTGCCACAAAATCCAATTGTAAATCATTTTTTTGTTTTAAAATTTCAAAGACAATATCACGACTAAAAAGTGTTTCCGATTCAGAAGCCCATTTTGTATAAGGTACGTGAACTAAAGCACCATTAAAATTGACCATCGGTGTGTTTAATGCCAATTGGTGATAAAATTTTTCGCTGATACGAAATGGACGACCAGTCGCAATGCTGACAATATGACCACTAGCGACAGCTTTTTTTAAAACAGCTTCTGTTTTCGGGCTGATTTGAGATTGGGCATTTAAAGTAGTGCCATCTAAATCAATGGCAATTAATTTTTTGTTCATATCTATTTCTCCTTTCGTCTAAAAGATACGCTGTTTTAGTTTAACACATTTTGTTTTTTTCACAAGATTGCTAGTTTAAAAGTAAGATACCTTTAAAAAATGAGCATAAGAAAAAGGATTCGCTTTCATAGTAAAACACGAACATTAATGAGAATATTTCAGTTGAATAAAGATAAAATGTTGTTTTTTAACTTTTGTAAAATTATAATCAGTCTTTGTTGGATGATAAATCCGAAATATGCCCTTATTCTTTTGTAGGAGTGAACAATTGATGGAAAAGTTTTTTAAATTAAAAGAAAGTAACACAAATGTTTCAACAGAATTTGTCGCAGGTTTAACTACCTTTTTTGCGATGAGTTATATTTTATTTGTAAATCCAACGATCTTATCAGCTTCAGGAATGCCATTTCAAGCGGTATTTCTAGCAACAATCATTGCTTCTGTGATCGGGACGTTAGTAATGGGACTTTTCGCGAATGTACCTTACGCGCAAGCTCCTGGGATGGGATTAAATGCCTTTTTCACATTTACCGTAGTATTTGGCCTAGGCTATACCTGGCAACAAGCGCTAGCGATGGTCTTCATTTGTGGTTTGATTAACATTTTCATTACCATTACGAAAATTAGAAAAATGATTATTCACGCGATTCCTGAAAGTATGCAGCATGCAATTGGCGGCGGGATTGGGATTTTTGTCGCGTATGTTGGCTTGAAAAATGCTAACTTATTAAGTTTTAGTGCAGATTCAGCCACTATCACAAGTAGTGTGGTGGAAGGGGACAAAGCAGTCAATGTTACAATGAATGGCGGCATCGTGCCAGCTTTGGCTAATTTCAATAATGCACCTGTTTTATTAGCTGTAATTGGGCTAGTTTTAACTACAATTTTAGTTGTCCGCAATGTGCGGGGGGCCATTTTAATTGGGATTGTCGTTACAACTATTTTGGGAATTTTCATGGGTGTTGTGGATTTAAGTGCAATTGATTGGAAAGCTAATTCACTAGGAAGTTCAATCAATGAGTTAAAGACCACATTCGGTGCCGCTTTTGGGGTAGATGGCATGCAATCACTGTTTAGTGATGCAAGTAAAATTCCTCAAGTTCTAATGACAATTATCGCCTTTAGCTTATCAGATACATTTGATACGATTGGAACCTTTATTGGGACTGGGCGTAGAACAGGAATTTTCTCTAAGGCAGATGAAGAAGCTTTAGAAGATAGTCGTGGCTTTAACACCAAAATGGACAAAGCATTATTTGCAGATGCAATCGCTACTTCTATTGGCGCAATCTTTGGGACATCTAATACAACGACATACGTAGAGTCTGCTGCTGGTATTGGCGCTGGTGGACGTACTGGTTTAACTTCAGTTGTGGTTGCAGGTTTGTTTGCTATTAGTAGTTTCTTTTCTCCGTTAATTTCGATCGTTCCCGCCCAAGCAACTGCACCAGCGTTGATTTTAGTTGGGGTAATGATGATGGCTTCATTTAAAGATATTGAATGGACCGATTTAGAAGAAGCAGTTCCCGCCTTTTTTGCCGCTATTTTCATGGGCTTTTGTTACAGTATTTCTTACGGGATTGCCGCAGGATTTATCTTCTACACAATTGTGAAGGTGATTAAAGGGAAATTCAATGAAATTTCACCAATTCTTTGGGTAGTCGATATTTTATTTATTTTAAACTTTATCATTTTAGCTGTTATTGCATAAATTAGTTAAACATATTAGTTAATAAACCGTCTTTTAAAGGGGAGATTAATTCTACCTTTTAAAAGACGGTATTTTTATGCCAATCGATAATTTCGATAAAATTTTTAAAATACTAAAATTAATTGTGGAATAACGAGCTTAAAATAGGGATAATTTTTACTTTTTTGAAAATTACATTAGCTTTCCAATTCACCTCTTTATAAAAATAGGCTATAGTAGTAGTGAAAGAGGGTTGACTATGAAACTGGATTGGAAACGAAATTTATTTATCTCATGGATTGGTTGCTTTTTTACCGGGGCGAGTTTTAGTTTGGTGATGCCATTTATTCCGCTTTACATCGAACAACTGGGCACACCTAAAAATCAAGTAGAGCTTTTTGCAGGGCTGGCTATTTCAGTGACCGCATTTGCTTCTGCTATTGTTGCACCTATCTGGGGAAACTTAGCCGATCGAAAAGGACGTCGTTTGATGATGATTCGTGCGGCAGTAGGGATAACATTTACAATGGGGTCGCTAGCTTTTGTTCCAAATGTTTATTGGCTGTTGATCATGCGTTTTATGACGGGAATTTTATCGGGCTATATCCCCAATGCAACAGCGTTAATTGCTTCGCAAGCACCGCGTGAAAAAAGCGGTTGGGCACTTGGAACCCTAGCAACGGGCGCTGTAGCGGGAAATTTGATTGGTCCTTCAATGGGTGGCGCATTGGCACAGGCATTTGGGATGGAAAATGTCTTTATTATTACCGGGACGGTTTTGGCAATCACGACAATTTTGACGATTTTCTTTGTGAAAGAAGATTTTGTCCCAGTTCAAAAAACTGATCTTTTGTCGGTCAAACAAATCTTTAGTCGTATTTCAAATGTTCAAGTTTTAATCGGTCTATTTATCACTTCTTTAATTTTGCAAGTTGGAGTGACAAGTATCAGTCCAATTTTAACGCTTTATATTAGGCAGTTGAGTGGTAACAGTGAAAATATTTTATTTGTTAGTGGCTTAATCGTGTCTATCGCAGGTGTGTCGGCAATTATCTCTTCGCCAACACTAGGAAAACTAGGGGATAAAATTGGCAATCAAAAAATCTTACTGTTTGGCCTAGTACTATCTTTTCTTTGTTTTATTCCGATGGGATTTGTTAAAACACCATTTCAACTAGGAGCTTTACGCTTTATTCTGGGCTTTTCAACTGGCGCTTTAATGCCATCGATTAATACGTTAATTTCTAAAATAACCCCACCAGAAGGCGTAAGTCGAATTTATAGCTATAATCAAATGTTTACCAATTTCGGTCAAGTGCTCGGTCCGATGGTAGGTTCTACAGTTGCCCATGGTATGGGTTATCGGGCTGTCTTTTTTGTCACAAGTGGTTTTGTATTTTTAAATATCTGCTTGTCGACATTTAATTTTCGCAAAGTTTTAAACTAAAGGCTTTAGTCTTTTGAAAAAACCCGTTACAATGTTTTGTAGCGAGTTTTTTTGTAGATAAAAGATTATCTGATTTTCGCAAGGGGAAAGTCTTATATAAAAAGGCGACTACTTAGGAGGACAGGTTTATTAAGCTTTTTTGTGAGATGAAAAATGAGGGAACAAAAAAAGATTGCATCGCTGCAATCTTTTTAGTCAGTTACACCAGAAGGTAAAACTGTTTGTTTATGCGTGTTTCTTTTTGGGCGTAGCCACTTCAGCAATGAGGATAATGATGATTCCTACAATTAGAGAAATGATTGAGCTTAGTTTAAAATCATAAGTGCCGCTGTTTAAAGCACTACCTAGGTAGCCAACGACTTGACCCAAGATATACGTCCAAAACAAAGTAACCAAATATTTCATAGCAGACACCTCTTCTCTTGCGGGTTTCTCGAATACAGTGTACCATATTTTTCTTGAATGTAAAGTTTTCAAGTTTTTTCAAAAAGGAGGACATACAGTGTTACCGCAATTATATACCGTGACCGCTTATTCCTTACTACAAAGTACGATTGAAATTACACGTCTAGTAGAAGTAGCCAAACAAAGAGGTTACGATACATTAGGTTTATGTGATCGTAATGTCTTAGCAGGCGCAGTTTCTTTTTATACTGCGTGCCATAATGCCGGCTTAAAAGCTGTAATTGGTTTACATTTAGACTATTATTCTCCGGTCCAAAACGGAGAAAATGAAATTTTGCTCTTTGCTAAAAATCTAGCGGGCTATCTCCAATTAATTGCGCTAAGTAGTCAAAAAGAAATCAAAGGGCAAGTGAATCTGGCTGACTTTGAATCTTTAACAGACGTCTATGCCATTTTACCACCCCGTAATGAAATTCAATACTTTATCACACGTGAGATAAAAAAAGCTGAGGAACGGCTCTATTTTTTACAAAATATTTTTTCAAAAGACCAGTTTTTTTATGGTGTTTCACCTCGACAAGAACTGAGTGAAATGGAAATAGCATTTTATCAGGAGCACCAAGTTGAACCTTTTGCAATTAATGAAGTAAATACAATTGATCCTAGTGAAAAAGGCGCGATTGCCGTGATGGAACACTTGAAAAACGGCACTCAGTTAGAAGATTTAGCAGAATTAGAACAAGGTAGTGGGGAATATCTGCTACCGTCTGAACAGATTACCAGTTACTTTGCAGAAAACCAGCCGCAAGCTTTAGCAAACACAAAAAAAGCAGCAACGATTTGTAGTCAATTTGAATTGCCATTACACCAAAAATTATTACCACATTACCCTATTCAAGCTGATGTAACAGCAGCTACTTTTTTGCGCAATCTATGTCAAACACAGCTAGAACAGCGTGTAAAAGAAGTAACAGTAGAGTATAGAACTAGGCTTGATTACGAGCTGAATATTATTCATCAAATGGGTTTTGATGATTATTTTTTAATCGTCTGGGATGTAATGGATTTTGCCCATCGTAATAAAATAGTAACCGGCGCCGGAAGAGGTTCTGCGGCAGGGTCTTTAGTGGCTTTTGTGTTAGCTATTACAGATGTTGATCCTATTGAGTACGATTTACTTTTTGAACGTTTTTTAAATCCAGAACGCTATACGATGCCTGATATTGATTTGGATATTCCTGATAATCGAAGAGAAGAAGTTTTGCATTATGTAAAAGAAAAATATGGGACTTATCAAGTGGCACAAATCGCTACTTTTGGGACGATGGCAGCCAAAATGGTTTTGCGAGATGTAGCTCGCGTTTTTGGTTTGTCACAAAGTGAGGCCAATCGTTGGAGTAAAGCAGTACCCAATACACTTAAAATAACCTTGAAAAAAGCTTACGAAGAATCAAGTAATTTAAGAGAACTTGTCGCTCGCAATGAACGTAATCGTCAGCTTTTCCAAGTGGCATTAACATTAGAAGGTTTACCGCGACATGTATCCACCCATGCAGCTGGTGTGGTTATTAGTGACCAGAATTTGCAACAGTTAATTCCGTTACAAGCAGGTGCTAATGATATTTTACTAACTCAATTTACTATGAATGATGTAGAAGCAGTTGGTTTATTAAAGATGGATTTTTTAGGTTTGCGTAATTTATCGATTATTGATGATACGTTAAAGGGAATCAAAAAAGTTACCGGAAAAGAACTTTCGCAAAAAGATATTCCTTTAACAGATGAACCTACACTTAAGTTGTTTCAGGCTGGGAATACGGCGGGGGTTTTTCAATTTGAGTCAGCAGGAATTAAAAACGTCTTGCGCCGCTTAGGTCCTGAGAATATTGAGGAAATTGCCGCTGTTAATGCGTTATATCGACCAGGACCGATGCAAAATATTGATCACTTCATCAAACGTAAAAAAGGTCAAGAAAAAGTAACTTATTTAGATGACAGTCTGATACCAATTTTACAAAATACTTATGGCATTATGGTCTATCAAGAGCAGGTCATGCAAGTTGCCGCTCAAATGGCTGGCTTCACTTTAGGGCAAGCCGATATTTTACGACGTGCTATAAGTAAAAAGAAAAAAGATGTTTTAGATGAAGAACGTCGTCATTTTGTAAACGGGGCTGTAAAGATCGGTCATAGCCAGGAAAAAGCCAATAAAGTCTATGATTATATTGAGCGTTTTGCAGATTACGGCTTTAACCGCTCCCATGCTTTTGCTTATTCTTTTGTCGGCTTTCAAATGGGCTATTTAAAAGTTCATTATCCTGCGCCTTTTTTTGCCGCGCTCCTTCATTCGGTTCGTAATAATACAACGAAAGTGAAAGAATATTTAACAGAAGCCAAAAAACAAGGCATTAAAATTTTACCCCCTTCCATTAATACTAGTAGTTTCAGTTTTTATTTAGTGAATAATGAAGCGATTCGTTTTGGACTAGGTAGTATTAAAGGGACGCGACGTGATTTTATTGCGGCAATCATTGCTGAACGCAAGGAAAATGGCCCGTTTCGTTCATTAGATAATTTTTTATATCGTCTGCCGGCAAAATGGTTAAAACTTGATTTGATTCAACCTTTAGTTGAAATTGGAGCTTTTGATGAATTGGAAAAAAATCGTCGTCAATTAGTAACAGGATTAGATAGTAAAATTCAAAATATCGAGTACAGTGGGGGCAGTATGGACTTATTAGATATTATGGCACTAAAACCCACTGAAGTTAGTGATTATACTTTAACGCAACGCCTTGATTTGGAAGAACAGTACTTGGGTGTGTATGTTTCTGGTCATCCGACAGAAAGTTATCCCCTTTTAAAAAAAGAACGACAAGTCCAACTAATTAGTGATTTATTACCAAAACAAAATGTTCGTCTTCTTTTATATGTCCGAGGAATTCGGGAAATCCGCACTAAAAAAGGAGAACAAATGGCTTTTGTTGAAGCTAATGATCCAACCGGAGAAGTAGCGTTAACCCTTTTTCCTAATGTCTATCGCCATGTGCGACAAACATTTGCAGTAGACGACGTCGTCTATGTAGAAGGAAAAACAGAGATTAGCACATATAATCAAGAGTTGCAGGTAATTGTCGATCAAATTGTTTTAGCGCAACAAATAAAAGAACTGAAAATAGCGCCAACTTGCTATCTCCGCTTAACTGGTATAGCTGATCCAGACAAGCAGTTAAAAGAATTGTATGCCTTAATTAAACAAGCACCTGGCGCAAGTAAAATAATACTTTTTTATGAAAAATCAAGAACTAAAAAAATACTGGCTGAAAAATATCAAATTGCTGATAATCCTAATGTAAGGCGAAGTTTGGTAGATATTTTTGGTGAAAATAACGTAATTTTCAAGTGACTTTCAGTAAATTTTACTTTTCGTTTTCAATTTTTTCAATTTTCTGCTCGTATCCCAAGACATTTTGGTTTTTTAATGGTAAAATGTACAACGTGGTTAATGCCAAAATGGTATTATTTAGGGAAACCTAAAAATATTTTAATGAGGTGAAAATGTAGATGAAACGCATCGGAATCTTAACTAGTGGCGGTGACGCTCCTGGTATGAACGCAGCAGTCCGTGCGGTGGTCCGTAAAGCAATCTTCGATGGAATTGAAGTATACGGAATCAATTATGGATATGCCGGTTTAGTAGCTGGTGATATTCGCCGTTTAGACGTTGCAGATGTTGGAGATAAAATCCAACGTGGTGGGACTTTCCTTTATTCAGCCCGCTATCCAGAATTTGCTACGCAAGAAGGACAATTAAAAGGTATTGAACAATTGAAAAAATTCGGCATTGAAGGCTTGGTCGTTATTGGTGGAGATGGCTCTTATCATGGCGCAATGGCGTTAACACGTCATGGTTTTCCTGCTGTTGGTATTCCAGGTACAATTGATAATGATATTCCTGGAACTGATTTTACAATTGGTTTTGATACAGCAATCAATACAGTCTTAGAATCAATTGACCGCATTCGTGATACTGCGACTTCTCACGTACGTACTTTTGTAATTGAAGTTATGGGTCGTGGCGCTGGCGATATCGCATTATGGTCAGGTGTAGCTGGTGGTGCTGATGAAATTATCATCCCAGAACATGACTTTGATATGGCAGCTGTGGCAAAACGGATTCAAGATGGGCGCGATCGTGGTAAAAAACATTGTTTAATCGTTTTAGCAGAAGGCGTTATGGGCGGAAATGAATTCGCTGATAAGTTATCTGAATACGGCGATTTCCATACACGAGTTTCTATCTTAGGACACGTTGTTCGTGGTGGTTCTCCAAGTGCGCGTGACCGAGTCTTGGCAAGTAAATTTGGAGCTTATGCGGTGGAATTACTTGAACAAGGTAAAGGTGGCTTATGTATCGGTATTGAAGACAACGAGGTCGTTGCCGCTGATATTATTGAAACACTTGAAAACAACAAGCATAAACCTGACTTAAGTTTGTATGACTTAAATAAACAGTTATCATTCTAATTGACAGCTACTAAAAGATAATAAAACAGCTATGGTTGTTTTAAATAAAGGAATAGGAGCGTTTAAGTAATGAAAAAAACTAAAATCGTTAGTACATTAGGACCAGCAAGTAATAATGTGGAGATTATTTCACAATTAATCGAATCTGGAGCTAATGTTTTCCGTTTTAATTTCTCTCATGGTGACCATGAAGAACAATTAGGTCGGATGAATATGGTTAGAGAAGCAGTTAAAAAGACTGGAAAAGATGTCGGTATCTTATTAGATACAAAAGGGGCAGAAATTCGGACTACTGTTCAAGACACTACTGAAGCAGACTTCGGTCGTGCGGGATATATCCAATTTAACGTTGGTGATACAACTCGTATTTCAATGGACCCTGAATTAAAAGGTACAAAAGAAAAAATTGCCGTAACTTACCCTGGTTTATTCGATGATGTTCACGTGGGTGGTCATATTTTATTTGATGATGGTTTAATCGACATGGAAATCACAGAAAAAGACGAAGCAAACCGTGAATTAATCGTGGTTGTGAAAAATGCTGGTATGCTAGGTTCAAGAAAAGGTGTTAACGCTCCTGGTGTTTCAATTAGCTTACCTGGTATTACTGAAAAAGATGCAGATGATATTCGTTTTGGTTTAGACAATGACATCGACTTTATCGCCGCTTCATTTGTACGTAAAGCACAAGACGTTCTTGAAATTCGTGAAATTTTAGAAGAAAAGAACATGACACATGTTCAAATTTTCCCTAAAATTGAATCACAAGAAGGTATTGATAACATCGACGAAATTATCAAAGTTTCAGATGGTATCATGGTCGCTCGTGGTGACATGGGTGTTGAAATTGCGCCTGAATTAGTACCAATGGTGCAAAAACGCATTATTCAAAAATGTAATGCAGCCGGTAAGGCAGTTATTACAGCAACTCAAATGTTAGAATCAATGCAACAAAATCCACGTCCAACTCGTGCGGAAGCTTCTGACGTTGCCAATGCTGTTTTTGATGGTACAGATGCAACTATGTTATCTGGTGAATCTGCAAATGGTGACTACCCAGTTCAAGCAGTTGCAACAATGGCACGTATTGATGTTGAAGCAGAAAAAGCTTTATCTGAATTAGGTTCATTCCAAATTAACGAATTTGATAAAACAGATGTAACTGAAACAATTGGTTTATCTGTTGCTCGTGCTGCGAAAAACTTAGGCGTTAAAACAATTGTTGCAGCAACTGAATCTGGTTATACCGCTAAAATGATTTCTAAATATCGTCCAGATGCTGATATTTTAGCCGTTACATTTGACGAACGGACAAAACGTGGTTTAATGCTTAACTGGGGTGTCTTCCCAACTGTTGCTGAAAAACCAACAACAACTGATGAAATGTTTGATTTAGCTGCTAAAAAAGCTGTAGAACTAGGCTTTGCTAAAGAAGGCGAATTAATTTTAATTACTGCTGGTGTGCCAGTTGGTGAACGTGGAACAACAAACGTAATGAAAATTCAATTAATTGGTTCTAAATTATTAGATGCACAAGGTGTTGGCGAAAGAACAGTTGTAGCCAATGCAGTTGTTGCAAAATCAGCTGAAGAAGCTAATTCTCGCGCTAAAGAAGGAATGGTCTTAGTTGTTCCAACAACTGATAAAGATTACATGCCTGCTTTTGAAAAAGCTGCTGCTGTCATCGTTGAAGAAGGTGGCTTAACTTCTCATGCCGCTGTTGTCGGAATTGCAAAAGATATTCCTGTAATCGTTGGTGCTACTGACGCTACAACAACAATTCAAGACGGTGAATTGGTAACTGTTGATCCTCGTCGTGGTATTGTTTATCGCGGTGAAACAACAGCCATCTAAAACACCAAAAAAAACTTTAATCGCTAGAACGAAGTAGTCTAGGCTACTTCGTTCTATTTTTTGAAAAGGTGTCAAGAAAATTTCATTGACAAGCTAAAATACTCCCTGTATAATAGCTTTTGTTGCTTAGAGGTGATAAAAATGAAGTGGTCTTTATTGGAATTAAACAAATACCATGAAACGCCGTTAACTTTTTCAGAGACTTTGGATTTGAAAAAGGAATTGATGAAACGGGACAATCAAATATTAGATATCACGCCTATTAAAGTAGATGGGCTCGTTACCGTCTCAAAAAGTGATTATCTTGTTCATTACACGTTGAAAACGACGTTGACACTTCCTTCTTCAAGAAGTTTAGATCCAGTTGAATTACCGCTGGATTTAGTCGTTGACGAAGTTTTTATGACGCCTGAGCAGTTTCAAATGCGGACTGAACTGATTTCTGATGAAGAAGTCTTACTTGTAGAAGGTCAGACGATTAGTTTGGATGAATCAGTTGCTGATAATATTTTATTAGCGATTCCGTTGCAGATTTTAACAAAAGAGGAAGCTGAGTCTAATCAAATGCCTGCTGGCCAAGATTGGGAAGTGATCTCCGAAGATGATTTTCTGCAACAAAAAGAAACAGCCGCGCCCAAAATTGATCCTCGTCTTGCTAAATTATCAGAACTGTTGGATACAACAGATGATGATCAGTAAGATTGGAATAAATAGCAGGTAATATCGCTTGCTTTTCATAAACAAGGAGGTGTAACAAATGGCAGTACCAGCTCGTAAAACATCTAAAGCTAAGAAAAACAAACGTCGTACTCATTACAAATTGACTATTAACGGTTTGAACGAATGTCCAAACTGTGGTGAATTAAGAAAAAGCCACCACGTATGTGCCAACTGCGGTTACTACGATGGCAAGGACGTAACGACTAAAGAAGCATAATTCATTTTTTTCAGAAAATGAAGGATTAAAACCCACAAAGCTAACCATGGAGCTTTGTGGGTTTTTTATTTTATATAAACGGATTTTGAACTACTAAATAATGTAATGCTTCTAGAAGAAAAGCAGAATTTGCGAAGATAATAATCTAAAAAAAGCAATCAAAATAAAAAAAAGAAAAGAATACTCAAAAGTTTAGCTTCGGTTACTAATTTCAGCCACCTTTATTTTGAAAGCAGGACTTTTTACGTTATAATGAAAAAGATTAAAGCTACTAGGAGGAATTCAAAATGACAAAACAACAAATTGGTGTTGTCGGTATGGCCGTCATGGGGAAAAATCTAGCCCTAAACATTGAAAGCCGTGGCTATTCAGTAGCATTGTTTAACCGGACAGCTGCGAAGACAGAAGAAGTAGTAAAAGAACATCCTGATAAAAAATTTAAAGCAACTTATACAATTGAAGACTTTGTTGCTGCAATTGAAAAACCACGTCGAATCTTGTTAATGGTAAAAGCTGGTGCGCCAACAGATGCCACCATTAAAGAGTTATTACCGCATTTAGATAAAGGAGATATTTTAATCGACGGCGGGAATACTTTCTTTAAAGATACAATTCGTCGGAATGAAGAACTAGCTAACTCTGGAATTAATTTTATCGGCACTGGAGTATCTGGTGGTGAAGAAGGCGCGTTAAAAGGCCCTTCAATTATGCCTGGTGGGCAAAAAGAAGCTTATGATTTGGTAGCACCTATTTTAGAACAAATTTCCGCTAAAGCAGAAGACGGTGCACCTTGTGTTACTTACATTGGGCCAAACGGAGCTGGACATTATGTGAAGATGGTTCATAACGGAATTGAATATGGCGATATGCAACTGATTGCTGAATCTTATGATCTAATGAAAAATGTTTTAGGTCTTTCTGTTGCTGAAATGGCAGACATCTTCAAAGAATGGAATGAAGGAGAACTTGATAGCTACTTAATCGAGATCACTGCTGATATTTTAACTAGAAAAGATGACCTTGGTACGGGTAAGCCAATCGTTGTCGTTATTTTAGATGCTGCTGGGAATAAAGGAACTGGTAAATGGACAAGCCAAAGCGCACTTGATTTGGGTGTGCCACTTCCTCTTATTACAGAATCAGTGTTTGCGCGTTATATTTCTGCATATAAAGAAGAACGTGTTACTGCAAGTAAAGTGTTGCCAGCACCTGCTACATTTAAATACGATGGTGATAAAAAAGAATTGATTGAAAAAATTCGAGAAGCTTTATATTTTAGTAAAATCATGAGCTATGCCCAAGGTTTTGCCCAATTACGTAGCGCTTCAAAAGAGTATGATTGGGATTTGCCATTTGGAGAAATTGCAAAAATTTGGCGCGCAGGTTGCATCATCCGTGCTCGTTTCTTACAAAAAATTACAGATGCCTATGATAAAAATCCAGATCTTGAAAACTTATTATTAGATGATTATTTCTTAGAAATTACCAAGAAATATCAACAAGCAGTAAGAGAAGTTGTTGCATTGGCAGTTCAAGCTGGTGTTCCTGTTCCAACATTTTCTTCTGCCATTGCTTATTTTGACTCTTATCGTTCAGAACGTTTACCTGCTAATCTGATTCAAGCACAACGAGATTACTTTGGTGCTCATACGTATGAACGTACTGATAAAGAAGGCATTTATCACTACAGTTGGTACCATGAAGAATAAGTAAAAAACAATGGGATTTTGCTGAATTCTAATTTATTGATGGGAAAGAGTAGCTGTGTTTTTTTGAAACATGGCTACTCTTTTTTTTATTACGATTAGGAAAACTGTTGACGAATAAGAGTTTTGCTACTTATTAATACACTAATAAGATTTTCAGATAGCTCTTTTTTCTTTCATTGTTTCATGGTAAAATGACTATAGTATTTTAATAAAAAAACAACCATTTTTTTTAGAACAAAAATTTATAAAGAAAAGGGATCTAAGATCAAATGAGTAATATTTTAATTATTGAAGATGAAAAAAACTTAGCTCGTTTCGTAGAATTAGAACTAACGCATGAAGGGTATCATACAGAGGTTCATTATAACGGACGTACAGGTTTAGATGCAGCATTAAATAATGATTGGGACGCTATTTTATTAGATTTGATGTTGCCAGAATTAAACGGTTTAGAAGTATGTCGTAGAGTACGTCAAGTGAAGAATACACCGATTATCATGATGACAGCAAGAGATTCTGTGATTGATCGGGTTTCTGGCTTGGATCATGGCGCAGACGATTATATCGTGAAGCCTTTTGCAATTGAGGAGCTATTAGCTCGCCTACGTGCTTTACTTCGTCGTATTGACATTGAAGGTGACAAAAATGTTGCCAAACAGACAACGATTACGTATCGTGATTTAGTCATTGAAAAAGAAAACCGTGTTGTGCGTCGAGGCAACGAGGTTATTGAATTGACTAAGCGTGAGTACGAGTTATTGTTAACGTTGATGGAAAATGTGAATGTTGTTTTAGCACGAGATGTTTTGTTAAATAAAGTTTGGGGTTATGAAACAGAAGTCGAAACAAACGTCGTGGATGTTTATATCCGTTATTTGCGCAATAAAATTGATGTTCCCGGGGATGAGAGCTATATTCAAACTGTACGGGGAACTGGCTATGTGATGCGCTCGTGAGCAATAAAAATAAATCTTTTAAAAAAGAACTGAAAGGCCCATCTTTAACAATTAAGTGGGCCTTTGCAAGTTCTTTCTTTATATTTATTGTTTTTACCATTTTTGCTGTAATTACTTATAAATCTTCAATTAATTTAATTGTCGCAAAAGAGCGCCACAATGTTGAAGAAGTTATTTCTGAAGTAACTTCTCGTCTGTCTAATTCTGAAGAAGAACTCACCACGCAAAGTGCCTATTTTGCTATTGCTAAAATTTCTGAAGAAAACCGGACGCCAGAAGCAATTTCTTATTTGGATAAAGATATTTTAAAGCTCGATCAATTTGTATCTGAATTAGGACAGCAACAACTCAACTTATATGTTTATAATCTAAAACAAGAACCGATATTAAAAACTCATGAAAATAAATTTGATCTCGTTCAAACAAAACGCAAAGAACCAACAATTATTACTATAAAAGGCCATACTGGTTTTTTATCAATTCACCCAATATTTTCAAAAGTTACTCGAGAAAAAATCGGCTACGCCCAGACTTTTTATGAATTATCTTCATTTTATGAAATACGTAGTAAGCTATTATTAACTTTAATTATTTTAGAAGTCGTTTCTCTAATTTTATCAAGTTTTTTAGGGTTCTTTTTATCTACTTATTTTTTGAAGCCGTTAAAAGTATTACGCGATACAATGGATACTATCAGAAAAGATCCAGAGTCAGATGCCTATATGCCTAAAATTGATACAGATGATGAGCTAGCTGATTTAGCAGAAATCTTTAACGACATGTTAGAACGAATGCGCATGTATATTGAACAACAAAAGCAATTTGTTGAAGACGTTTCTCATGAACTTCGTACACCAGTAGCCGTTATTGAAGGTCATTTGAGCATGCTACAACGTTGGGGGAAAAACGATCCTGAGATTTTAGATGAAGCACTCCTTGCCAGCCAGCAAGAAATTAGCCGTATGAAAAGCCTAGTACAAGAAATGCTCGATTTATCTCGGGCGGAACAAGTGGAGTTGCATTATGCCAACGAAACAACTCAAGCAAAAGAAGTAACGTATCAAGTTTTTAATAACTTTAAAATGCTCTATCCTGAGTTTTTGTTTACGATAGATGATGATCTAGTAGAAGAAGAAACGTTAGCAATCTATCGAAATCATTTTGAACAAGTTATTATTATTATTTTGGATAACGCTGTGAAATATTCGACTGATCGCAAAGAAGTACATTTGAAGATTGGAAATAGTGGCGCTTTTTTTGAAATTGATATTCAAGATTTTGGGGAAGGAATCGCACCAGAAGATTTAGAGAAAATATTTCATCGTTTTTATCGCGTGGATAAAGCGCGAGCGCGTACTAAAGGTGGCAACGGCTTAGGATTGTCTATTGCAAAACAATTAATTGATAGTTATAAAGGTGAACTGACTGTCGATAGCGTTGTGGGACAAGGAACAATTTTTAAAATTTTTATTCCGATTAAATAAAATAGCGCAAAATATTTAAATGAACTATAGAACTAAAATTGCTACCTGACAGTAATTTTGGTTCTATAGTTTTTTATTGTCAAATTTAGCAGGTAATACAAGCGAATAATTTTTACCGCAAAGATATTATTGTACGTCATTTTTTGGTGGAAAATGCTTTATTTAATCAGATTATAAGTGGAAAATTCGGTCATGAAAAAAATCGGAATTTATTGATGTTTTTTGTTGCTTTTTATATTCAGAATTGCTATATTAATATTTGTTCCAAGGGAATAGCACGCTCTGAAAGAAAAGTAAAAAAACTACTTGACGTTACTTAGTCAGCGTGATATTCTAATGGAGCTGTTATAACTAGTTGTTATTTACAGCAAGAAATAATAACTAAAAAAGTTGTTGACATCTGATTTATGAGGTGTTAAACTAACAGAGTTGTTGTTATTAAAAAGCAAGTTATTGAAATATCATTTCAAAAAGTTTTAAAAACTTTTTGAAAAAAACAGTTGACAAACAAAACGTCAGCTGATAAGATATAAGAGTTGCTGAAACATTTAAAAAGCAACAATGTAGACCTTTGAAAACTGAACAAAGCAAGCAAACGAACCAATGTGTAGGGCGC
>MJGMH2__coassemble_1068_pt1 | contig 20061 bp, 19 predicted proteins | sample MJGMH2__metabat2_low_PE_013 | metagenome-assembled genome bin MJGMH2
TGTTTTGGTTTCACTTAAATCTTTTCCATCAGTCCTGATTGACAAAGAGCCAATTGTATTACTGTGCCAGTTAAAAAACCGACTACACTTTTTAAGTGTAGCCGGTTTTTTAGTAAGGATTGCTTTTGAAATAACTACTTTTTTAGTTTTGCTAAAATTATAAATCAACTTGTTTTAAGTTATCAACTAATGTTTCATCCGTAGTTAAAAGATAAATTACTAAGTCTTCTTTTTCAATTAGATCTCGAAACAGGCTAAAGAGTTGCTGGCGTTCGGGGATGGTTAAGGCCGTAATGATATCTTCTAAACAAATAATCTTATTTTCAGCTAGCAAAGCGCGAAAAATCTGCAATTGAATCATTTCTACTTGCGTTAAACTTTCCGGTTCTTTATTTAAAAGAACATCGCTTACTTGTAACTCTTTCGCCAGTGGCAGTTCAGTAATTTTTTGCTTATAAAATTTATTGGGAAAACCCATTAAAAGATTTTCGGTTAGTGAAAGATAAGGAATAAAATCAGGAGTGAGACTAATTTTTCCTACATCTGCGGTGAGACGTTGTAATTCTCGTTGGAAATTTTGTTGTGCTTGAGCTAATGTTTCCCCGTAAAAAATTTTAAAATGCTGTTGTGAGCTGATTTTTTCCATGAAATCACTTCCTCTAACTTAAATATTTACGTCGTACAAAGTCAAATCAAAACGTTAAATTCTGCAATAGAAAATTGCGCTATTTTAATGCTTTCTAAAAAAACGGATTTTACTTCCTAAGATAGCTAATGGTAACCCGACAGCAAAGTTAACTAACAATAAGCCGACTGTCTGTCCAATTGTGGTAGTCAAAACATTCAGCCAATCACGGCTACTTATAAAAACAGATTGGATTAAAAGGGGATAGTTTTTGGGTAAACGAATACCAAATTGGGTGCCATTATTTAAATTTGTTAAGTCATTTGTTCGAATCATTTGTGCGGTTTGCGTATGGATTGTTTCACAAATTCGTTGGATGAAGGGTTGAAAAACCAAGGTAAGACACGTAATGACGCCTACCACCAACAGTGCAGGTAAAACAAATTCATATATAATTTGTAGGGCCACGTTAAAATGTGAACGTCCGGAAGCAAAAAATGTTTGTAATTCTTTTTGGCGCCGGTTAAAAGAATAGCTTGCAAAAAAGAACGTCAAAACAGTCAACGCGACTAAAGAAACAAGTGTAAAAGATAAATAAATATTTTTCATTTGGCTAAAGAAAAATTGTAAAGCATTATCCCAATTTTTATCTTCATTTAGTGGGTTATTTGTGAGCATATCTTGTAAGCTGTGGTAAACAACTTGAGCTGAATTAATTAAACACAATGTAAAAAATATACCAACAGTCATCACGACTAATGCAATAAAATAGGGAAGATATATTTTTTTATGGTAGTGTAGACTGGCAACTGCATAATGGACTGTCCGCATCTTTTTCACCTCATAGAAATTATACGTGGTGAGTTTGAACAAAGTATGAAGTTGTTTTTGCAAAAAAAAGAAGTTCCGGTTAAAAAACCGAAACTTCTTTTTTTATTTATGACCTTCTGCTTCGTATTGCTTGTAGGTCTTTGTTTGGTATAAATCTTGCGTTGATTTGTCGCCATGTTCAGAATAAACGCTGGTCGATTTATTTCCAAGTTTACTTTCTTGTTTTCCTAATTGATCCAAAGCATTCTTATAATTGAATTTTTCTGGATCGAGTTCTTTTAAATTACTGCCGGTGTAAAAGCGTAACAAGTCTCCATTATTAATTTGATCTGAAGTAGCAAGCTGTTTGCTGACTTCTTCTTTCCATTTGGTTACTTGGTTTTTTAATTTTTCATCTGGAGCGGTAATTGCTTGACCGGTTGCGTTATCGTACAATGTGCCACCGTAGTAGGTGTATTTATCTGTTACAAAATCACCGTCACGAAATGCCACTAGTTGTTCATGTTGTTTTGAGAATAAATCTTGACCAAGTTGAATGTAGTTTTTAGTGTCAACACCCAACAAGTGTAATAAAGTTGGCAAGGCATCAACTTGACCACCATAAGTATGGTTAATGCCACCTTTTGATTGACCTGGAATATGAATCATATAAGGAACACGTTGCATTTGTGCATCATCATAACCAGTCCAAGTATCTTTGTCTTTGCCTAAAAGTTCAGCTAAGTTTTTATTCCGTGAAGTAGAAATACCGTAATGGTCACCGTATAAAACAATCACGGAGTTATCATACAAACCGCTAGCTTTTAAGTAGTTAAAGAATTCTTCTACCGCACGATCCAAGTAGTTAGCAGTGGCAAAATAGCCATTGATTGTTTCATCATTTGTGTTTGCCATTGGAAAACCAGCTTCATCATTTGTAAATTGTGAATAAGGGAAGTGGTTTGAAACTGCGATAAACTTAGTATAAAACGGCTGTTGTAACTGTTCTAGATATTTTACAGATTGTTCAAAGAATGGTTTATCATGTAAGCCATATTGGAATGAATTACTATCATTGACATCGTAATAAGAAGCATCGAAGAAGTTTTGATAACCCCAACGTTTATAAGTTTCATTACGATTCCAAAAAGTTCCGGCGTTTCCGTGGAAAACAGCACTAGAATAACCTTGTGTTTGATTTAAGATATTTGGTGCAGATTGGAATGTATTTTTACCACCTAATTGTGTCATCAAAGCGCCTTGGTTTAAACCAAATAGTGAATTATCCATTAATGTTTCAGCATCGGATGTTTTCCCAGCTTTTACTTGATGGAAGAAATTGTCAAAACTAAAGGTACTCTTACTATGATAGAGGCTATTGATAAATGGCATAACTTCATGTTCTTTACCTTCAGCGTCTTTTAATTTGTAATCGATTAAAAATTGTTGCGTACTTTCCAAGTGAATATAAATGACGTTTTTACCTTTTGCCATGCCAAAATAATCACTATTAGGTGCGGCATAATGGCTTTTCACATAGTTTTCGGCTTCTTTCATATCATTAGCACTGGCTTGTGCTCTTACTTGTGAAGCTTGGTAGGTTTGAATGCCATCATAAACGGTAAATGCGTTAATTCCGAGATATTTTACTAAATAATCACGAGAAAAAGTTCGCGTTAATAATTCAGGCCGATCCACTTCAGCTAAGAATAAATTACCAGAGAAGATCATGACAGATAGTGTTGAGATGGCAAAAGCCATTCTAGCACGTACGGGTCTTTGGTCCATTTTAATCTTTTTGGTGAATAGTAACGCTACAATCACGACGATATCCACAAAGTAAAGTAAATCATAAGGACGGAATAAGCGGATGGCACTTTCACCTAGTCCACTTGCGACTTTGCCGGCCCCTAGCATTGTATTAATGGTAATAAAATCGGTGAATTCCCGATAGTAAGAGACGTTAGAAAAAAGAAGTAACGACATCAAAAAGTAAATTACCATCATGGTGATATAAGAAGCTTTGGTGCGCCTTACGTATAATGCAATTGACAACAAGAATAAAGTGGTCGCAATTGGATTAATAAATAAAATTAAGTATTGACGCATACTTTCAATGCCTAAGTTGAAATCAACAAAGTAGGCAAAAATGTTTTTGGCCCAAAAAAGAACGGCTAATAATGCAAAGAAGCCCAGCCGTTTATTTAAGAAAGCGGGAGTTTTAATATTTTTCACTGTTTTATCCTTCCTTTTCCAAGTCTGCTTTTGCAAGCTTAATGAAAAAATGAAAATATACACTGTTTACATTTTACTAATCACCGTTTTTTATGTCAATTGAAATTGCGGGCGGGCTAATTAATTAAGTAATTCTTTAACTTCAGAAAGCACAGACAAATACTGTTATTTTTGCTATACTTTTTTTGAAAGAAGAGCAGGTGAAAGTATGAAAATTCAAATGAATAAATTTGGTGTAAAAAAAATGCGCCAATCAAATCCGTTAGTCCAATTAGAAGATATCGCAACCAAATTAGAGCATGAGACAGGTTGGGTTGATTTTGTCGATCAAAAAGGTAATTTTTTAGCTAAAGGTTATTTAGGTAAACAAAACAAAGGAATCGGTTGGGTTCTTTCTTGGCAAGATGAAGCAATTGATCAAAGCTTTTACGCCCGTGCCTTTGCTAAGGCAAAAGCCCTGCGACAAGCATTTTTTAACGATGATGCTACAAATGCCTTTCGCCTTTTTAATGGGGAGGGTGATGGTATTGGTGGAATTACGATTGAATGGTATAACCAATATGCTGTTTTTTCTTGGTACAATCAAACCTTGTTTGAAAAAAAGGATCAGATAATTGCTGCTTTTAAAGAAATTTTTCCCGAAGTTTTAGGCGCCTATGAAAAAATCCGTTTTACAAGTGATTTACCGGAATCTGACCATTTATACGGACAAAAAGCACCGGAACCATTACTTGTAAAAGAAAACTTTGTTAATTTTGCTACGTATTTAAATGAAGGGTTAATGACGGGCATCTTTTTAGACCAACGTGCTGTGCGTGGTCTTTTAGTTGATGGTCTGGCAGCGGGAAAAACAGTCTTAAATATGTTTAGTTATACAGGAGCTTTTTCAGTAGCTGCGGCAATGGGAGGTGCTAGTAGTACTACTAGCGTGGATTTAGCCAAGCGTAGCCTAGGGAAAACTCGTGAACAATTTGAAGTCAATGGTTTAGATGTTGCGGCCCAAAAAATACACGTGATGGATGTTTTTAATTATTTCTCGTATGCTTTAAAAAAGAACTTGAAATACGATGTAATCATTTTGGATCCACCGAGCTTTGCCCGTAATAAAAAACAAGTTTTTAAAGTGAAAAATAATTATGGTCAGCTAATTGCAGCAAGTCTGCCTATTTTAAATAATGAAGGAATTATTATCGCATCGGCTAACACGGCAAATGTAACTTTGGAAAAATTTCAACAGATGATTGAAAAAGAATTTATAACAGCAAAAGTAGACTACGAACTATTAGATACAAAACGTCTGCCTGCTGATTTTCAGGTTAATCCGGCTTTTAAAGAGGGGAATTACTTAAAAGTTTTAATTTATCGTGTACAACAATAGTTAGTAAATAAGAAACTCAACTCGGAAGGTAAAAGGGGCAAGAGATAATGCAAATTACGATAAAAGATGTAGTTTTTGGTAAAGGTACACCTAAAATTTGTGTGCCGCTGATAGGAAAAGATAGTCAAACGCTTTTAGCACAGGCCCAAGTTGCGGCTGCTTCAGTCTGTGATGTTGTCGAATGGCGGGTAGATTATTTTGCAGATTTTGCAAGTGAAAGTGCCGTTTTAGAAGTTTTATCCCATTTACGGACGGTACTAAAAGAAAAGATTCTATTGTTTACTTTTCGGACTGAAAAAGAAGGGGGCGCAGCAGATTTATCTTTACGAGACTATCAAAGTTTATATGTAGCAGTGGCTGAAAGTGGCTTAGTTGATATTGTCGATGTAGAGTTAGAAAGAGCAGAATTTTTAGGGCGCGGCTTTTTAAATCAGTTAAAAAAACAACGTGCTGCCTTACTTTTAAGTAGTCATAACTTTGATAAAACACCTGCAGATGGTGAGCTGGTAATGAAACTTGGGGTGATGCGTCAATTTGAAGCAGACTTTGGTAAAATTGCTGTTATGCCGCATTCATTAAAAGATGTTTTACGGGTGATGGGCTTATCACAAAAAATGCAAGGCTTAGCTAGTGTTCCTTTAATACTGATTGCTATGGGGGATTTAGGTAAGGTTACGCGGGTAGCTGGGGAGTTGATGGGGTCTGTGATGACATTTGCGGCTTTAGAAGAAAGTTCTGCCCCAGGTCAAATTGACATTACAGAAATGCCGAAAATCTTAGCGGCTTTGTCCTTAGAGGAGTGATTTTTTGTGGCAAAAAAGAAAATTGTTAAAACCAATGCAATTCGGTTAGTAGAACAAAAAAAGATTTCTTACAAAGAATATGCTTATGAGTGGCAAGAAAATCATTTAGGTGCCGATGAGGTTGCCGCTAAATTAGGTCAAAATCCCGCCCAAGTTTTTAAAACACTTGTGGCAGTGGGAAATAAAACTGGCGTTATTGTTGCTGTTATTCCTGGTAATCACGAGTTGGATTTGAAAAAATTAGCACAACTCAGTGGCAATAAGAAAGTCGAAATGCTCCATTTAAAAGATTTGGAACAAACAACCGGTTATATTCGCGGTGGTTGTTCACCAATTGGCATGAAAAAATTATTTCCTACTTTTATTGATGAATCTGCTAGTGATTTTGCTACCATCATCATTTCTGCAGGTAAACGGGGGTTGCAATTGGAAATTGCCCCAAGTGATCTGGCTTTTTTAGTCAATGGAAAATTCGGTGCATTAACAGAATAAAAAAGTGCTGTCCTTTGCCATTTTTAGGGTAAAGGATAGCACTTTTTTTGATAAGAGAGTAGCTCAATTTTTATATATTTTGCCAACTGGCAATTTCTGCGGCTGACTTTCCTGCGACATGGCCAGTACACAAAGCGGTCGTAATATTGTAACCGCCCGTATAGCCGTTTATATCCAAGACTTCTCCGGCAAAAAACAAGCCTTCGCAAAGTTTACTTTCAAGTGTTTTGGGATTCACTTCTTTTAAGTGAACGCCGCCACCAGTCACAAATGCCCGCTCAAGTCCAAACGTACGAATAATCGGAATTTCAAAATGTTTAACCAATGTGATTAAACTTTCTATTTCTTCGGTGCTTACTTTTTCGGCTGGTATATCACTTAGAGCCAATTTATCCAAATAAAACTGTAATAAGCGTTCAGGTAGCCACTGGGATAAAGCATTTTTTAAACTCTTTTTGGTTTGGAGACGAGCTGTTAAATCGGCTAATAGCATCTCTTTTGTCTGATTAGGAAAGCAGTCCAATGCGACAGGCACACTTACTTTACCGTTGCGCAATTCTTGGTTGATAGCATAAGAACAACGAAGGGCGGCAGGTCCTGATAGACCAAAGTGAGTAAAAAGTAAATCCATCGTGTGGCTTGTTACTACTTTTTTATCTGCTAAAACACTTAATTTAATATCTTGTAAAGATAGGCCTTGTAAGGTCTTATCTAGAATAAAATCTGCATTTGAAATTAACGGCGCTTCGGTGGGAAAAAGTGGTGTCACTTTATGGCCACAAGCTTTCGCCATTTTATAGCCATCCCCTGTAGAACCGGTACCCGGATATGTTTTTCCACCGGTAGTTATGATAACACAAGGGGCGTTGAACTCTTCTTTGTCACTTTTAATGCCATAAATTTTGGTCTTGTCATGAACTAGTTTTGTAACTGTAGCATTGGTTAAAAGAGTAACGTTTTGTCTTTTTAATTCTCCATGAAGAGCATCAACAATTGTTTTAGAACGATCGGTTACCGGAAAAATCCGGCCATGATCTTCTTCTTTTAACGCAACATTACGGCTGTTGAAAAAAGCCATGATATCTTGATTGTTCCATTGTGAAAAAGTACTATACAAAAATTTACCATTGCCGGGAATATGAGTAATTAAGTCATCCACCGGCCGGTTATTTGTAACATTACAGCGTCCACCGCCAGTTAAGAGTAATTTTTTACCTAAGCGTTTGTTTTTTTCTACTAATAAAACGGTTGCCCCATTTTCTGCTGCACTAATTGCCGCCATCATACCTGCAGGGCCTGCACCAATCACGATTACATCGTATTTTTTTTCCATGCTTTCACCTCAAGATGCAGTGTAGCATAGTTTGAAAATTTGTTCTATTATCAAATAATTCTGACGATATTGCGGTTTTTTGGTAAAATAAAAACGTGATAAATATTTTACTTGGAGGGAAATTATGACAAACGCAAAAGAATATATTCAACAAGTGCAACAAAGTCTCCATGAAAAAGATCAAGATCAAACAGAATTTTTACAAGCTGTAGATGAGTTTTTCTCAACGATTGAACCTTTTTTAACTGAGCATGATGTCTATCAAAAAAGTAATTTATTGCAATTGATTACTTTGCCAGAACGGGTCATTCAATTTCGTGTTCCTTGGCAAGATGACAAAGGAAATTGGCAAGTAAATCGAGGTTATCGAATTCAGTTTAATTCAGCTTTAGGACCTTATAAAGGCGGCTTGCGTTTTCATCCAAGTGTGAATTTAAGTATTCTAAAATTTTTAGCCTTTGAGCAAATTTTTAAAAATAGTTTAACAGATTTACCAATTGGCGGTGGTAAAGGTGGGGCCGATTTTGATCCAAAAGGCAAATCCGATAATGAAATCATGCGTTTTTGCCAAAGTTTCATGACCGAACTTGCTAAGCATGTAGGACCTGACACCGATGTTCCCGCCGGTGATATCGGGGTTGGTGGTAGAGAAATTGGCTATTTATTTGGGCAATACAAACGTTTAAAACAATACGATGCAGGTGTTTTGACTGGTAAGCCTTTGGAATTTTGGGGTAGTAAAGGTCGAACTGAAGCAACGGGCTATGGTGTCGTTTATTATGTAAAACATTTATTAGAAGACAAAAAAGATAGTTTAAAAGATAAGACAGTGATTGTTTCTGGTAGTGGTAACGTGGCGATTTATGCGATTGAAAAATTAATTGAACTTGGTGCAAAAGCTGTAACTGCCTCTGACTCTAGTGGTTATGTTTATGATCCAGATGGCATTGATTTAGCTTTATTAAAAGATGTAAAAGAAGTTCGTCGGGAAAGATTAACTGCTTATGCTAAAGAGCGACAAAATGCGCAATATTTTGATGGGGATAGTGTGTGGAATAGTGAGATAAAAGCAGATGTCGCCTTACCTTGTGCAACTCAAAATGAAATTGATATAAAACAAGCCCAGTTGATGGCTGAAAATGGAATAAAAGTCGTTGCAGAAGGAGCTAATATGCCTTGTACCATGGAAGCTGCGGAATACTTTATTGAGCAAAATATTTTTTACTGTCCAGGTAAAGCTGCTAATGCTGGTGGAGTAGCTGTTTCCGCTTTAGAAATGGCACAAAATTCCCAACGACAACAGTGGAGTAAAGAAGATGTAGACCAACAGCTGGATGATATCATGCTAAACATTTATGAAAACTGTCGTGATACTGCCGCACGGTATGGTCAAAAAGATAATTTAATGATGGGAGCGAATATTGCAGGTTTTGCCAAAGTAGCAAAAGCTATGCTGGCCCAAGGACTTGTCTAAAACTGGCAAACAGGTTGAATTCATGGCGTTTTCTTACAGTAAGTTACTTGAAAAAAAAGCATAAAAAACGTAAAGTATTACATGTATTAAATTTATCCATTTCAAGGAGGAGCTAAAATGTCACATATTAAATTTGACTATTCAAAAGTAGCACCATTTGTTAATGACCACGAATTAGGCTACATGCAAAGTCAAGTCACTGCCGCCCATGAAGCATTGCGTAATGGTACTGGTGCCGGAAGTGATTTTATTGGTTGGGTAAACTTACCAACAGAATATGACAAAGAAGAATTTGCTCGTATTAAAAAAGCAGCAGAAAAAATCAAATCTGATTCAGAAGTATTGGTTGTAATCGGAATTGGCGGATCTTACTTAGGTGCCCGCGCTGCGATTGATTTTCTAAATCATTCATTTTATAACTACATGAATGCAAGTGACAAATCAGCTCCACAAATTTTCTTTGCTGGTAATTCTATTTCTTCAACTTACTTAGCTGATTTAATTGAAGTTATTGGCGATCGTGATTTTTCTGTTAACGTTATTTCAAAATCTGGCACAACAACAGAACCTGCGATTGCGTTTCGTGTCTTTAAAGAATTATTAATTAACAAATATGGTCAAGAAGAAGCTAATAAACGTATTTACGCTACAACTGATAAAGCAAAAGGTGCGGTAAAAGTTGAAGCAGACGCTGAAGGTTGGGAAACTTTTGTTATTCCAGATGATGTAGGTGGACGCTTCTCTGTTTTAACTGCTGTAGGTTTATTACCAATTGCAGCTAGTGGGGCTGATATCGATGCCTTAATGCAAGGGGCAGCAGATGCTTCTAAAGCTTATGCTTCTGATGATTTAGCAGAAAACGAAGCTTATCAATATGCCGCAATGCGTAATATTTTGTACCGTAAAGGTAAAGTAACCGAATTACTAATTAACTATGAACCAGGTATGCAATACTTTTCTGAATGGTGGAAACAATTATTCGGTGAATCTGAAGGTAAAGACCAAAAAGGAATTTATCCTTCTAGTGCAAACTTCTCTACTGACTTACATTCATTAGGTCAATATATTCAAGAAGGCCGTCGTAATATCTTCGAAACTGTTGTGAAAGTAGAAAAACCACGGAAATCAGTTAAAATTCCAGTAACAAAAGAAGATTTAGATGGTTTAGGTTACTTACAAGGTAAAGAAGTAGACTTTGTTAATACAAAAGCCTTTGAAGGTGTTCTATTAGCTCACACTGATGGGGATGTACCAAACTTATTAGTGAAAATTCCTGAAATGGATGCATATACTTTAGGTTACTTGATGTACTTCTTTGAAATCGCAGTCGGTATTTCTGGTTACTTAAATGGTGTTAATCCGTTTGACCAACCAGGGGTAGAGGCATACAAGAAAAACATGTTCGCACTCCTTGGTAAACCAGGTTTTGAAGAATTATCAAAAGAATTAAATGAACGCTTATAATTAAGGCATAAAAAAGGCAATAGCTTTTAGCTATTGTCTTTTTTTCGTTTATCATATGTGTTGTATCACTTCTTATTCGACCAAATAAATTAGAAGATTTCATATTGTTAGTGAAAACGTGGACGGCAGGAATCGAACCTGCCTCTCAAACATAGACAACCTGTCGTCACAGATCATCCTAGAGCAAAGCACCAAAACTCGCCCACCAAATGTATGAATTCATCATAGTTACTCCAACTTAAAGCTCCCTTAAATCTTACAAATTTATTGAGATGGGTGACAATTGTGTTAGACAAACTAAGTCTAAAGTACGATACTTTTGCGAGTGTTCGCCAGTATGATGAAAGCAATAAGAAAAGTCATAAAGGAGCGGAAATAAAATGTTAAAAGGATTAATTAAAGGTGCTGTGGGTGTTACATTAATTTTGGGTGTCTTGATGGGAGGGGCGTTAGTATTTTCTGACGATGCTTCTGGCGAGTTTGCTCAAATTGTGGATCGCCTGAATCCTTTGGTAAAAGAAGGCAACGTCTATGTGAAAACGGCACAACCTCTTGAGGTGAACGGTTATGGGACAGCCCATTACCGTCAAGTTGCTGCAGATGAAAAGGGGAATAAACGCACGATTGAATTTTCTGGGATGTCAAAACTAAAACAAGGACATTACTTAAAGTTAGAAAATAAAGGCGCCTTTGTAAAAACTTATGAAGAAGTTCAAAAAGAAGAAATTCCTAAAGCGGCACTAGCCGTTATCAACTAAAAATATAGCGCTACAACTGTTTTGCTATATTTTTTAATCCCCATTGGTTTTTATTGCAATTGAAAGTTTATCTTTGTATCTCTATTGCTAATTGAGAAGAATTTTCGAATAAAAAACCTCAGCTCTAATCAAGCAGCTGAGGTTTTTTGCTGGAATTTTAAGAAATTTGAAAACCAGTTTATTAAAATTCTCGTCTATTACTGAAAGTTGAATGAATCAGCTTAGCTTTTCTTCGCAGAAATGCTGACGTTATTCTGGTGTACCAATAACTTTAATATAATCATCAATATTTTTAATTTGCATGTGTTTAATGACCAACTGATTGCGTTGATTACGTTTACCAGTAACTTTTAAAGTATATTTATTGTTTGGTAAGCGGAAAATATAATTTGAAAGATAGCGGTCTTTAATGATTCCTTCTGTAATTTCGCCATCTTTTGCAAGTTTGATTAGCGAAAGACGCATTGGTTGTTCTTGCAAAAGGACGGTTTTAATTAGAAGTCCTTCGAATTCTTCCATTTTTTTCACCTCATCTAAAGTCTTCTTTCGTCATTATAAAGGTTTTTTATAAATCCTGCATGAAAGAAGTCCAAGAAAATAAAATCCTGTTAAAAATTATTTTGACAAGTTAGCATAGGTTTATCTGTTTAACTGCGCTAAAAAAAGATTATTTTTAAGGGGATGAGTGTCTCCTTTTTAGCGGGTTAATTTAAATAGTCAGGCAGAAACTGTCAGAATTACATTTTATTAAAGTGCTATTTATACAATAAAACGATATATACCTAGCGTTATTTTAAAATAGAGATTTTCTAATGTAATTCATGAAAAATTGATTCTTTTTTTTGTTTAAATCCCTTTAATGATATTTCATTTTATAATTGGTATTGTTTATTTTTTTGTCTCGTTAAGCTTTAACTTATAAAAAATTGAAAATAATCTAGAGTGAATATTAAGTAATATTAAAAGAATTGTAGTTCAGATGGTTTAGGTTCTTTTCTTTTGAAGATACTTATTCAACGCTAAGTAAAAAAACATCTCATTTGGTCTATATCGAAAAATAAAAAAATAGAAAAATTAAAAAAATCTACAAAAAGCGTTTCCAAATTTAATTTTTTCTGTTATGATATACCTGAAATTAAATAGAGGAGGTGTTATTAATGGAAGTGGAAATTGGGAAAACTTACATATGCCAACCAGTAGGATTCACAAGAGAAGTCACAGGATTTGTCGAACATACATATACGAACACAGTCTTAATTTCTGTGGCGGAATGTGAGCATTGTGATCGTCCACAAGTGATTGAAGCACAAAATCGCTTATTGGTGCGCTATGAAAATATTCGCGAAGTTGCGGTGGTAGCTTAACAAATGACAAATTTCTAGTGAAAACTAGAAAAACAGGAATTGTCATTTTAAAATGAAATATAGGTAAAATAAAAAGACTTCAAGTAGCCTATTTACTTGAAGTCTTTTTAGTGTATCGCTGGTAAAAGGATTGGTTTTACAATGAATAAAACTAATACTCTCAGACTAATACTGCTTAAAAGCAAAAGGATTTCCTATGCTTTTAGCCAACACCGATAACAAAGTTCAATAATTTATCGGAATAAGTGACTTTTTCTTTGGCATCACGAATGGTTTTGTTTAACGTTCCCATTTGATCAGTGATGATGCCGTCTACTTCGTAAAAAATCATTCGACTCATGTCCTCACTACTATTAGGAGTCCATACAAAAACTTTTTTACCATCCTCTTCTGCTGAAGTAATGAAGTTATGGTTAATGGTTGAATATTCCATTGTTAAAAAATCAGCTTTTGTAATAGGAGGACCAATGACATTAAAAGGTAAAATATAACCCACTGTTAGCTGAGGCGCTTTTTCTTTTAGTGATTCAACAATGGAAAAAGCTAGACTTTGGATCAGATGGTGTTCTGACTGAATTTCATTTTGATACTTTTTCAAAAAGGTATCCACGATCAATGTCGTATCTTTTTGTTGGGTTTTAATTTCTACTAATAATTTTTGATTGAGCCGTTTTGCTTCAGCTAAATATGTGTCAAAAGTTGGGATTTTTGCGCTTTTACCATTTTCATGCAAAGTAACTTGTTGAATTTCAGCAAGCGTCATTTGCTCAGGTACGCCTTTTATAGCGGCTAAATTTTTTAAATTGAAATCGTGCATCACTACAAATTGATGATCTTTTGTCATTTGGATATCCATTTCAATATAATCAGGATGCCAAGTTTGACTCGTTTTTTCTAACGCTTCTAAACTATTTTGAACACCATTTTTGTCACTAACACCTCGGTGAGAAATTGTCACAGGAATCTTTTCGATTTCTTGGTCCAGATAGTCTAAATTATATAAACTCACGCCCACCCCAAAAAGTATCGCAGTGAAAAGTAAAAGTGTGTTTTTAACACTTTCAAAACGAGGTGTTGGTAAATCTTCTTGGTAAAACCAATGAGGGATGTCTGGTAAAAAGCCTTCATCGTTCATAAAGTCAATAATAATATAAAAAATACCAACAGTTGATAACACCAAATTTACTAATAGAAAAAATTGCAATAACGTCATGGCAAAAACAGCGCTAATTAGTGCATAATCGGGGAAAAACTCTTCCACTAGTGCTTGAGCACCTACCACGACAGTAAAACTAATTCCGGTAATTAAAAGAATTGCCCCGCCAATAAAAATAAAGCGTCCCACAATTGCCAAAAAGCGGCGCTTGGTAATTAATAAGCTCTCTTTGAAAGCTTCTTTAAAGGGACGGTCTCGTAAAATCATTTCCGGTAGGGCAAAAATGAGTCGTATCCCAATATAAATTAAAATTAGATAGAAGAGAACAAAAGCTGAGATGATTAACAAACGATTGGTAAAAATAAAGTCCATGATAAAGGCGGGGATTTTAATTCGCGCCAATAAATCTGAGTTAAAGCTCAAACCGCCGATTGGCAATATGAGTAAAAAATAGAAAAGAAAAAATAAGAATACGCTGGGACGTAATTTTTTTAATTGAATCGTTGTCATCCGTAATAGCTGTTTTAACGAAACGGCTTGCTTTTTTTCAATGAAATAGACACTTAATAATAAAAAAGTAAATTCAAAGAAAACGAGTAGCAAAATAAGAAGTAAGAGGGCGACTAATAAAAAGGCTACTGCTGGATGCTGTGTAGCAATTTCGCTTAAATTATCATAAGAGATATACTGAATCTGTCCGCGTTTTAAAATAAATTTAGTCGAACTACTTAGCAGGGGAATAACTACAAATAAAATAAAACCATGCATTAAAAGCACGTCACGAAAGTAAACATTTGTTTTTACTAAAAAGTCCCACGTATTTTTCAACGAATCTTTTAAATACTTCATCTTCATCACCTATTTCCATTGTAGCTGAAAAACAAGTTTCAACAAAGAAAAGCGAATAGTAAAGCCAACAAAAAAACTCGAACACAGTTGATTAGAACTACTTGCTTAAAGGAAGCGTAGAACTTTCAAAGGTGTTCGAGTTTTTATAGTAGATTTAACCCAGCAAGCCCGTTAAAAAGGAACCGCCATAAATTAAAGCCATACTATATAAGAAAATAGAAAGTGGCTTAGCTAATAGGATAATCCAGACGTACTTTTTAACTGAAATATTGGTCAAACCAGCCATCAAACAAAGCGCATCATCTGGTGCTACAGGTAAGAAGATGGCTAAAGCAAATAACTTTTCAAAGCGACTTTGGTTGTCTAACCAACCAATATATTTGTTATACGTTTTATCGCTAATCATACTTAAAATAAATGGCTTACCATAACGACGTCCCAAAAGGAAAATAATAATGGAACCGATGCAAATACCGACATAGTTATAAATAAAACCGGCAAAAGGACCAAATATTAAGACACCTGCAGCACTAGAAATGCCGCCAGGAATAATCGGGATCACTACTTGTAAAATTTGTAAAAGGATAAAGATGATAGGACCTAAGATAATAGAGTCGCCAACTAAACCTCTTAGGGCATTTATATCTTTAAAGACACCTAAATTAAAAAAATAGATTGTTAAAGCAATTGAAATTAAAATACCCACGATAGAAATCGTATTAATGATTTTGCGAGAAAGAGCGATACTCATGGTCTCATCTCCTTTGTTTGGTATACTTGTATTATACAAGGTTCTTTTTTATTTGCCCTCGTTTTTGTCTGACAAAAAACAAACAAAAATGTAAGAGAAGTTAAAAAAGTTATTTTAATCATTTGTATTATAAGCGCTTTTACTAGGTATTACCATCATACTAGAGTCTGATTTATAAAAACTAAAGATTTTTTAGTCTATTTGTTTTGTTTCTAGTTTACAGAAAAAAAATTTAGGTGTACACTCAATTTGTTAAATATTTCGGTTAACCTAAAAAATAATTAAGCTATATAGAAAAGAGTGATAGGATGAGTCATAATAAAGAAAAATTAATTGAATATGCCAACGGCCCTAGTTTAGAAGAAATTAATAATACCGTGGATGTCCCAAAAGATGCGAGTTTTTTTAGGACCTTGTTGGCTTATAGTGGCCCAGGGGCCCTTGTTGCAGTGGGCTATATGGACCCAGGTAACTGGATTACTTCAATTGCCGGGGGGGCAGAATATAAATATGCTTTGTTGAGTGTGATTTTATTATCAAGTTTAATTGCGATGCTTCTACAAAGTATGGCAGCAAAATTAGGTATTGTTACCGGACGTGATCTAGCTCAGGCAACCCGCGAGCATACTTCTAAAAAAACCGGTTTTGTTTTGTGGGTCATTACAGAGCTTGCTATTATGGCAACTGATATTGCAGAAGTTATTGGGGGAGCAGTCGCGTTACAATTATTATTTGGGCTGCCGCTACTAGTTGGGGTATTGATTACGACATTAGATGTTTTATTATTGCTATTATTAACCAAATTAGGTTTTCGGAAAATCGAAGCAATTGTGGCTGTCTTAATTGCAGTGATTTTTATGGTTTTTGCTTATGAAGTTGCTCTAGCTCAACCTCATTTAGGTGAAGTATTGCGTGGCTTTATTCCAGATACAAAAATTGCGACAGATAAATCAATGCTTTTATTAGCGTTAGGGATTGTAGGGGCAACAGTTATGCCGCATAACTTGTACTTACATTCTTCTATTTCCCAAGCTCGAAAATTTGATCGCAATGACGATGAAGAAAAAGCACGGGCAATTAAATTTACAACTTGGGATTCTAATATTCAGTTGACAGTCGCTTTTGTCGTAAACTGTTTATTATTGGTTTTAGGTGGTGCATTGTTTTATGGGACTAATAGCGACTTGGGTAAGTTTGTCGATTTATATGATGCATTAAAAGATCCAAGTATTGTAGGCGATATTGCCAGTCCTCTTTTAAGCACTTTGTTTGCTGTTGCTTTATTAGCTTCCGGTCAAAATTCGACAATCACAGGTACGCTTTCTGGTCAAATTGTGATGGAAGGTTTTATTAATTTAAGAATGCCTTTGTGGATGCGCCGAGTGGTCACACGATTACTTGCGATTGTACCGGTTATTATCTGTGTCATTTTGTATGGCGGTCGTGAGTCTGCTGTTGAAGATTTACTTTTATATACGCAAGTGTTTCTAAGTATTGCCTTACCAATTTCTATCATTCCTTTGACTATTTATACCAGTGATAAAAAAATCATGGGGCGTTTTGCAAATCCAACGTGGATGAAAATTTTAGCTTGGATTATAGCAATTGTACTAACGCTATTAAACTTGTTTTTAATTTACAGTACGTTAACAGGGGCTAATAGTTAGATAGGAAGGTGAGGGGAAATGAACAAATTTAATTGTATTTTAGTTGCAGTAGATGATTCCAAGGATTCAAAGAAAGCTTTTGATTACGCGGTGACTTACGCTTTAGAGCATGAAGCAAAATTAACTATCACGACGATTTTTGAAATTAATCGTTTAAACGTCTATGAATATTTAACTAAAGAAACGATTGCAGCACATAAGGAACAGACAATTGCCATTGCAGAAGATTATCGCAAAAAGGCAATCGAAAAAGGGTTAAAAGAAGTCACAATTGTTGTCGACGAAGGATCACCGGCACAAACGATTTTAAGTACAGTTATACCTGCCGTTAAACCAGATTTGTTAGTATGTGGCTCTAAAGGAGATGCCAATCACACGCCACTTGTTTTAGGTAGTCAAGCGGCTCTAATGGCCAAAGAAGCACATTGCTCGGTTTTAATTGTTCGCTAATAGGAAGTGTGATAAAAGCTGCTTCTTCGAAAATAAGACGGAATTCCTCGAAATTTGAAAAATAATTTCCGGGAATTCCGTCTTATTTCTTGAAGCTGGTCGCTTCTGTCATAATCTTTTTTTTAGCGCGGTGTTGCATTTAAAAACTAATGTTTCAACGAGGGAGGTAATCATAAAACCTGCTGCAATTGCTCCGGCTGTGATCACAACAATTTTTAAATTATCAAACGATTTTGTTGAATCCCCTAATACAAGTTCGCGAATTGCTTGGTAGGCAGGACCCCCGGGGACTAAAGGGACTAAGCTAGGAATGTTGAAGATAATCATAGGCATTTTTAGTCGACGGGAGAAAAAAATACTCAAACAACCAATTGCGATTGCCGCAATGAAGTTAGCAAATCCTAATCCTTGCTCGTGTTGCCGTAATCCCCAATAGACCATCCAGCCAATCGCTCCGGTTAACCCGCAAGCTGCTAAAGAGCGCTTGGGAATATTAGTGATGATACCAAAAGCTACGGTACTAATAAAACTAAATAAAAAATGGATGCCATAAGTTATCATGCAATTCCACCTCCAAATAAAAGGAGCGTGGTGGCAATTCCGACTCCAATTGCTGCAGCGACAAACAATGCTTCGATTCCACGGGCGGTACCGCTGAGTAGATCGCCAGATAAAATATCACGAAAAGAATTTGTTATCGCCACGCCCGGTACTAAAGGCATCACCGCTCCGATAATAATATGGTCAACGTTATTTGCCAGTCCCAGTTTTACACTAGCAATCGCCAAAGCACCAATCACAAAGGCAGCAACAAACATATCTAAAAAGCGCATTTGTAACCATTTTTTAATATATACACCAGCTACAAAACCGATGCAGCCAATGAGAAAAGTAGGAATAAAATCGCGCCATGTTCCCCCAAAAATATACATTAATGTACAACTAACCAAGCCTGCTGCTAATGTTTGCCATAGAAAAGAAAAACTCGGTGTATCGTAGTTGACTCGTTTCAAGCGGGCGTTTAACTCATTTAAAGAGATTTTTTTTGCGGCAAACTCGCGGGAAAGGTGATTTACAGCAACAATTTTTTCTAAATTAATCGAACGTTCGTGTACTTCTTCTAGTTGTGAAAAAGAAGAATTACGAATGCTCATAAAAAGGCCCGTAGCCGTTACATAACTCACTGTATTGGCGATGCCGGCATTTTCTGCAATTCGATTCATGGTATCTTCCACCCGGTAAACCTCAGAACCATTTTCCATCATAATTCGACCTGCTAATAAACAGGTGCTTAAAACCAATGCTTCTTTCATCTTTTTACCTCATTTATAAAGTTGCTTTTATTCTACCATTTCATTTTCAGAATTGCTTTTAATTTTTAGCAGGATAAAAATATTTGCTGTGTTCAAAAAACGAATCAAAATAAATGTCAGAAAATTAAGGAAATTTCTTTATTGCTTAAAATAAATTAATATAGATTTAATAAAAATAACGGTTGTAATAGCTTGTGAAATGCCTTAATATCTTTTTAAGATATTTTATGTCATATATTTATTGAAAACTATCGATTAATTTAGCATCCCTCGTTATCGTACGAATTTTTTTCTTTAAGATAGATAACTAGTTTTGAGGTATATCATTTCCCAAAAAATCTATTTTTGTTTACAATAAACGTATGAATGATAAATGTTATTATAAAGGAGAGGTGACTTTTTTATGCGTCGTAAAGTTTATACAAAAGATCAGATTTTGAAAGCTGCTTATGAAGTTATTTCAAAAGATGGTTTTAGTAAGTTTACTGCCCGTAATATTGCTAAAAAAATGGGAATTTCAACCCAGCCAATTTACTTAGAGTTTAAAAACATGCAAGATTTAAAAAATACGTTAGTTGAAACCGTGATGCGGGATCTACAAGAAAATGTATTTCCAATTGAACATACTGGCAATCAAATTGTTGATTTGGGTTTAAATTATATTAACTTTGCCCAAGAAAACCGCAATTTATATGTTGCCTTATTCGTAGACGAGTACGGTGGCGGTAAGATGATGCATGAGTTTTCTTATGAGTACTTTAAAAATATGGTGTCAAATTGCCCTGAATACGCTGACTTATCAGATGAATACATTAAAGCGTTGCATGACGGTACTTGGATTACCGTAACAGGGATTGCTTCTTTGATGTCTTCAGGTATTATCCATCCATCACAAGAGCAAATTGCAGAACTTATTCAATCTGCTGTAGATGGCATTTTGAAAATGGATGAACCAGAAAAGATTTTTAATCCGGAAGATTAATAAAAAAGCAACTTGGCGTATAAGTGCGCGTGTTAATTGCTAAAGTGCTAAAATCACCTGGTCTAGATTGCCAGCTGCATTTTTATGATAGGTGATTTTTTCTTGGCTCTTTGTCAATCAGGACTGATGGAAAAGATTTAAGTGAAACCAAAACAGA
>MJGMH2__coassemble_1589_pt1 | contig 8397 bp, 7 predicted proteins | sample MJGMH2__metabat2_low_PE_013 | metagenome-assembled genome bin MJGMH2
TTTCTATTATTCTACCTTATTTGATAGTAGATTTAAAACTTTGCAACAGAACCCTCTGGCATGTTGTCAACCTTTTCAATATAAAATTCGTCAGAATTTGCGTTGGCCTCCATCGTCTTCCCTAAACCTAAGATTAGTCCACAACTCAATGATGACAATATAGCAACAGATAGTATTTTTTTTAATTTCATTAACTTAACTCCTTCTTTTTTAATTTGAAAACACGATCTACGACATTTCTATTATAGACACCACCACTTTAATTTTTTTATCCTCAAAAAGAACACCCGAAATTTAAATAGCAAAAAAAGATAGCGCTTACCATTATGTTTAAGATAAAACGCTAGCTAAGTTGGCTAGCGCTTTATTAATCTAAGCAAGCTCTAAAATTGCTTCAATACAAAATCAACTGCTCCTTTAGGATCACGTGTTAAATTGATATATTCTGCACCTTTAGTTGCAATTACTTTTATCCCTAATTTGTCTGCATCTTTACGGAGATCATCCAAATAGGAATTCACTTGAGGTGCTAGAACGATTAAATCAAAATTTTTCATCATATCATAATGAGAACCATAAGCTCCTGCTTTTGCAGAAAGATTAACACCTGTCTCTTTTGCGCCCTCTTCTAATGCATTAGCCAACATTGCACTCGTTCCGGCACCAGCACAAAGTACTAAAACGCGCTTTCCTTCACCAACCGATGCTTTTACTTCATCAACTATAACTGCCGCAGTTGCACCAACTTCTTGGATTTCTTCGACCAATTCTTCTTTTACTTCTTCTGCAGCAATGTTTTTTAACTCTTGTTCTACTAATTCAGAATCATAGGCCTTAACAAAAGGTAAATAAATAATCGCATCGACAACAATCAATACTACCGCTAATACAATCGCCAACACACTAAACCCGGTTCCTAAAACCAAACCAATCGGTGCGGGCGTCGCCCAAGGCAATACGGATATAAAGCTATTCATCCCCAAGACATCGACAAAAAGTTTGAATATCCATACGTTAGCGATTGGTGCTAATAAAAATGGAATTAGAAAGTACGGATTCAAAATAATAGGAGTAGCAAATAGTAACGGTTCATTTACCGCAAACGAAACTGGAATAAATGAAGCTTTACCAACTGCTTTCAATTGTTTTGATTTAGCGAACAACATGAACAGAAAAGGAACAACTAGTGTCGCTCCAGTACCACCCATCGTTCCAACAAAGTTTCCTAGACCAACTGTTAATACTTTTGAGGCTTGTGCACCGTTTTTAAATAATTCAAAGTTAGTTTCTACGTTCGCATAAATAATTGCAGCAATCGCTGGTTCAACAATCGATGGTCCATGAACACCAACAAACCAGAACATTGCCATGGCTCCCCAAATGATTGCAATACCGACATATCCATCAGCGGCACCAAATAATGGCTGCAATAATTGAATTACACCTGCTGCAAATGATGTTCCAAAAAATTGACGAACTCCCGTATCAATCAAAACGGCAATAAATACTGCAATTGAAAAGGGGATAATATCTCTAAACATCTGTGTGATTGTTCCGGGAACTTCTTTTGGCATACGGATCGTCAAATCTCTTTTAACACAGAATTTATACACATTTACAGTAACAAACGCAGAAACGAAAGCTGCTAATAATCCCTTTGTCCCTAAATAATCAGTAGCTATCCCACCATCAATTTGATCAGCTGCCATCATTACAAAACCACAAATTGACGCTAACATAACAGAAACTTCATTAATCTGCTTACCTGAATCAGATAATTGACGGTTCATTGAATTAGCTAAACATCGAGCTGTTGTAGCAGCAACCAAAAGACCAACTAATCCCATTGAATAACCATAAACTTTCCAAAGCCACGTCGAGAATGCCTCTGGTAACGTCACGTTAAATACTTCTGGAACAGCCGCAATCATAATAAAAATACTTGAAAATAGAATAGCTGGCATAGCAGTTAAAAAGCCATCGCGAATTGCCCCTAAATAAATATTACGTGAGATTTTTTCAAAAAACGGTTTTCCCTTCTCAATTTGCTTAATAATCGTATTCATTTTTCTCCTCCTATGCTTTAGCAAATTTTTCTTTGTACAATTCAACAAAATCATTGATAAGTTCTCTTAATAGAATCGTTGTCATTAAATGGTCTTGCCCATGAATAAAAGTTACGCCTACTTCCATTTCGTTCCCTGACGCTTCTTCAGCTAAACATTTCGTTTGTGAGTTATGCGCTAAGGTTAAATTTTCATCAGCATCCGCTAATAATCGTTCAACATTATCAAAATTACCTTTTCTCACTTCCTTCAACACTGTTAATAATGAACTTCTGGCATCTCCTGCATAAGCAACAATTTCAAATCCTAATAATTGCAATTCTTTCCTATCCATTTCCTTGTCCTCCTAACTATTTTTATATTATCGTTTTTGTTTCGCTAACAAATTTATACCAATATGCAGACTCTTTCGGATATCTTTTTTGTGTATCGAAATCTACATAGAATAGTCCATAACGCTTAGTGTATCCATTAACCCAAGAGAAAACATCCATTAATGACCAAATGAAATACCCCTTTACATTAACTCCCATTTTGATAGCATCGGAAATCGCATTAAAATGCTGGCGTAAATAATCGATTCGATCATCATCTAGAATAATCCCATCTTCAAAATTATCCTTATACCCTAGCCCGTTTTCAGTAATGTATATTTTATTATAATTTGGATATTCGTCTTTGATTCGTACAAGTAAATCATATAACCCTTTTGGATAAATGATCCAATCCCAATCGGTTTTCGGAAGATCCTCACGCACGATTCTCTCGCCAATCCCTTTAATGCAATAGACTTGGCTACCTTTTTCTCCGGTAGTGTTGTAGTGAAGTGTGCTTTCTCCTTTGTACTCTTTAACCCAATGGCTACCATAGTTATTGATACCAAGAAAATCATTTCGATTTGCCGCTTTTTTCATCTCTCTAAAATCATTAGAATCAATATCTGCAGATTGCCCATTTGTTGCTAAAATCTCATTAATATGTGCCATTGTTTCATCTGAGTAATACCCTAAATAAGTAGCATCTAATAAGAACTTAATTGATAACGCATCATCTAATTTCGCAGCATGCTTATCTTCTTCTTTGTCACTTGCTGGATATTTTGTCTCTAGCGAGTGAACAACACCAATTTCCCCTTTATATCCACCATCTTTAAAAATGTTTACTGTCTTTGCGTGCGCATACATCATGTTGTGTAAACAAGTTACAGTCTTCTCTATATCAAATTGAACTTCTGGAGGAAACGATCCGATCAAATATTGATTTGAAGCAACTGGATAAATCTCATTAAATGTACTCCAATAATGAACCTCAGAAAATTCATCGAAACAGAACTGTGCATAGTTTACGAAATGTTGAACATTTTCTCGATTTAAAAAATCTCCATTATCAAATAGTTCTTTAGGGGTATCAAAATGATGAAGAGTTACAAAAGGAATAATACCTTGCTTATTCAATTCAGCAAATACCTTATGATAATATTCAACTCCTGTTTGGTTCACTTCCCCATAGCCTTTTGGAAAAATACGGCTCCATGCAATAGACATCCTAATACTATCAATTTTAAATTTTTTGCATAATTCAGCATCAACTGGATATTGATTATAAAAATCACTAGCTGGATCAGCAGTATAGCGTCCCTTTTCTACAAGGAAAGTATCCCACGCTACTTGCCCTTTTCCACCTTCTTTTGTAGAGCCTTCTGCTTGATAAGCTGCCGTAGCTCCTCCCATAATAAAGTCTTCTGGTAAAGTTTTAAAATTCATTTTAATCTCTCCTTGAAAATTAGTTTGATCAATATGCCAATAATCCATAAATCACCTCAGCATAATTTTAACATGTATAAGTAAATTTTTTTACACACCGAAAAATCGACCTCGAATATCTATTTTATTGCGATACACAAGCACTTATATCCCTTGATGCAAAATTAATATACCATTCAAAAACCATTTTGTAAACGTTTTTCGTAAAACAAATTTATCTTTTTACTAATTTAATTAACACGAACAAGAAAACGGACTGATTCCCACTAAAAATCAATCCCACCTACTAATCATTCTCCAAGTGGCTATCCATTATCGATTCAATCTTCTCTGTTAATGGATTAGGCTCTCTGCGAATATCAGAGTTTCGTTTCCTGCTAGAAAAAGTAATTTAAGTTACTAAAAGAGCAGTTTCGATTTACTTTAACAAAGAAAAGGATTATTATATCCCTAGGAGGATGAACAATGGTTACTATTAGAGATATTGCAAAAAAATCCGGTTACTCAACGGCTACTATATCAAGACTTTTTAAAGGTGATGAGTCACTCTCTATTACATCTGATACTAAAAACAAAATAATCGTTACAGCCAAATCTTTAGGATATGATCTGACAAAAATTAAGACTACTCTGTACAAGATTGCCATTCTTTTTTGGATCTCAGAGGAACAATTAAAAGAGGATATCTACTATCAACATGTCAAAGATGATTTGAAAAAATATAGTAAAAAAGCTAATCTAGATTTGATTTTCATCTCTAAAAACGATGGTGTAAAAAGCATTCCTGACGATATTACTGGATTTATCGCAATAGGACAATTGACAAAAAAGGAATTGTACTACTTAAATCAAAAAGGGTATAAGGGGGTAATCCGAGGAATAAACCCATTACCTGAACACTTCGATACTGTAGAACCTGATTTCCACGAAATGGCCAGACAAGCAATTAACTACTTTATTAATGAAGGTTTCACAAAAATTGGATTTATTGGAGGAAATTTCTTTAACCTAGAAACGGGTAAAGAAGAGATTGATAGCCGTGAATATGCCTTCCGATATCATTTAGAAAAGAGCGGACTACTCAATGAAAAGTATATTTTCTCCCAAGGATCATTTACTGTTGACGAAGGGTATCAATTATCTCTTAAAATGAAAGCTGAGTTAAATGAAGATATGCCCGAGGCATGTTTCATACCATCTGACACTATAGCTGCCGGCGTTCTTCAGGGCTGCCATGAATTGGGTATTAACATCCCTAAAGATATGGCAGTAATAAGTATTAATGATGACGACATCGCAAAATTCGTTGCACCACCACTTACAACTTTTAAGATAGATATCGAAGAGATAGCTAAAACCTGTGTAGATTTATTAAGTGATCAACTGGTATATTCGCGGGACATATCAAAGAAAACATTAATCGGCGCAAAATTGACCGTTAGGAAAAGTTTTATCCCTAAAGAAGAGGTGTAAAATAAGTAATTGAAACTTATCTTTAAAACTATAATTGTGTCCACATAGTAGCCGAGCAATCGGGTTTATGCCTATTATGTTTTCCATAAATAATTTGATGGTGATATTTTGACATAAATACAATATGATTTTTTCATCGCCAAATTGTGCGTGCTAATTTTTGTTTATCATTCAGGACATTTCCTTCTTTTTATGGCTCTATACTTTTTGATGTTGGTGAACTTCGCCAACATCTTTTTTTGTATAAAAAAATATAGAAAAGACACCCTGAAATCCTTTAGAATTAATTTGGCTAACAAATTCATAGGAGGATTCAAGATGTCTCATACTCAGCTTATCAAAGATACCCTAAATATTCTAGACCTAAATATCCATTTCGAGGAAAATTGTTTAACTAAAGAAAAATACAAAGGACAAATTTGCTTGATTTACAAAGGAACTCTTCTGTACAAGCCAGAAGAGTGTCCCCATTGTCTTTGTGTCGTCCCCTCTAGGATCATTCGTTGGGGGACGACAACCGTTCGGTTGTTACTGAATGATGTGTCTGAGTATCGCACTTATCTGGAGTTGAAGAAACAACGCTTTAAATGTAAGTCTTGCCAAAGAACATTCGTAGCGGATACCTCTGTTGCTGAAAAACACTGTTTCATTAGTCAAAAAGTTCGTTGGTCTGTCATTGCTCGCTTAAAAGAGAATACTTCCATGACGGAAATCGCTCGTCAGAAAAATATTTCCACTTCTTCGGTCTATCGTGTCATGAAGCGATTCTACCGCCCATTGAATCCTTTCAAACAGACTTTGCCAAAGGTCTTATGCTTTGATGAATTCAAATCGGTTCGAAGTGTTGCCAGTGCAATGAGTTTTATCATGATGGACGGACAAAGCCATGCATTATTGGATATTGTCGAAAATCGACGCTTGCCTTATTTAGAACGCTATTTTTCTCGGTTTTCATTAGCGACTCGTGAAGCCGTTCAATTGATTGTTATTGATATGTATGCGCCTTATGTTTCGTTAGTTAAAAAGCTTTTCCCGAATGCTCAGTTGATCATCGACCGTTTCCACATCGTCCAACATATTGGCAGAACTTTCTTGAATCATCGAGTGAAAGAAACCACGGCACGGCTTAAAGGAACTTCCCACTCTCAACGAGGGTTAGGGAAAAAATTGAAACGCTATTGGAAACTCCTACAAAAAGAAGAAGCAAAGTTAAACTACGAAAAAAGGGTTTGGCGTGCCAGTTTTAAAGATTAGATTGTCGATCGACTGTTATCTGCTTGTCCCAACCTGCGCCAAGGCTATCAGTTATACCAAGACATTCTTTATGCGGTAAAGAAAAGAGATCAGTCATTATTTGAGGACTGCTTAAACAGAGAAGTCAGCGGTCTTCCTGAAACCTATACAACCACTTTACGAACGTTTAAAAAGTTTCTGCCACAGATCCAAAATGCGCTTCACTACAGCTATTCAAATGGACCATTGGAATGTTTAAACAACCACATCAAAGTATTAAAACGCAATGCGTACGGCTTTCGCAGCTTTTACAATTTCAAACTACGGATCATGATTCGTCATGGCAAAACATTTTTAACCAAATAAACAGAACAGAAAGAGGTTTCCTTCTTTCTGTTCTGTCCAAATTATTCTAAGATTTCTCTCTACCAACATCATTTGACAAAGAGCCCTTTTTATCTAAGTATGAGGTTGGATAAACGCTTCATCTTAGTATCTTGGGGGATTTTTTATCTCGTTGGGAATATATCAAGCATCAGAGCGCGCAAAAAGAACTGGTCGAAAAATCAATCTACCAGTTCAATCTCATTCACTGTGATACTATGTTTTATACAGATAACGCCATATTATAAAACAAGTTGTATTCCGCAAATGGGTTCTATTCAACCCTTAAACTATCTATAAAAGATTCAGCCAACTCCATTAGCCTCTCGTAATTTAGTTGGTGAACAGCACTTTTTTCAAAAAATTTTGAACCAATTCCTACATAAGAGGCTCCATTGTTCAAATAGTTTTGTGCATTAGTCTGATCTACCCCTCCTACTGCCATCAAAGGTAAACTTCCTAAAGGGGCTTGCACTTGATTGAAATATTCCGGTCCAAGACAGTTGGCGGGGAACACCTTAACAATATCAGCACCCATCTCAAACATTTTGAATATCTCTGTGGGCGACATGGCCCCAGGAATTGTTAGAACACCCTTTCTTTTAGCTAGTTTAAAAATTTTGTCATTAAATTTTTGCGGGCCTAACATAAACTCAGCACCCGCTTCTATTGCTTCCTCTGCTTGTTCGACAGTTACGACTGTTCCAACACCAATCGAAATTTTATCCCCAAATCTATTTTTTCCATCATGGATAATTTTTAAGTGGTCACTATTATTTGTTGTAACTTCGACTCCTATAAAATGCTCAAACTCACTTAGAACACGAATAACTAGCATTGCCTCTTCATAAGTATATCCACGCAGGATAGCGGTCGCTTTTGGGTAATTTTCCAATTCCATTAATTTATCCCTCTTTTCTTAACAATCCCCTTTTTTTTCCAGCCAATAATGCACCTCGACCAGCTAAATCGTTAGCTTCAATGATTATGATAGGATGGCTAAAATTATCTAAGTCATTGAGAATGACATGTATCGCCTCTCTAAGCTCCTTTTTGCCAGTCAGTACTACTGTTTCATTGGGTTCTAAAAAATTTTCTAATAGTTGGATATCCGAAGAAAGTACGGCCCCCAACAAATAATTTGCTCGCTGATTCCGCGAAGCATTATGAGTTTGCCCCAATATGCGTACATCAAATACAGCACTGCCAATACCGTTACTCCTAGCAGAATGAAATCCTGATAACAAATATGACTCATCTATTTCATCATAGAAACGATGATGAACATCTGTAGCTATCAACGATTTCTTGGTCAATAATGAAAGTATCTCCCCTGTGGTAGCAGTTTTTGATTTAACAATCCTACCGTTCTTATCCAGTTTGATAAACTTGGTATGTGTTCCAGGCATTACAAAGATATGCTGGTTCTGTTGCAAAGTTTTAAATAAAGAATAAAATCCCTTACGGTATCTATGATT